>Ga0214543_1013360_pt1 | contig 10362 bp, 8 predicted proteins | sample CNSS2metaG_FD_160094 | JGI IMG/M metagenome (GOLD analysis project Ga0214543, IMG submission 160094) | Root nodule microbial communities from cowpea collected in UCLA plant growth center, Los Angeles, California, USA - CNSS2 | ecosystem: Host-associated > Plants > Roots > Nodule | place: USA...
GGGTGGTTGACATTCAAAGAAGATAAACCCAGTATTGAAAATAACCCTTTGTCGGGGCATGAGAAGACTTCAACAAATGCTATTGAGGTCAGGGAGAAAAGGTTGGTAAGAAAAGTGAGTGAAATTCAGAGCTCTATGAAATTCATTCTTGAAGCACTATTAGAAATGGGGCTAGTAAAAGGTGAATATGATCTGAGTAATGCATGTGCATTCCATCCGGGTGCCAAATATTCTATTAATGATTGCGTGGAGTTCAAGCTAGAGTTGCAAAATCTAATTGATAAGCATTTCCTGCAAGTTTTTTATGGAAAGAAGGATGAGGAGGTATTGGCCCAAAATGATGAACAATCCAATTTAACCACGCCAGAACCTTTAGTGATTCATTTCACTAGACTTGCCCCTTCTTTCATGGAACAAGGAAGGCAATACATAGTGATAAAAACGCCCTCCTCTTTTCCTTATGAAAGTGATAGAGTTGTTCCATGGAAGTATGGAGTACATGAATTAGGTGAGGGACAACAAGTTGAAAACACTTCTGTGCATGAAGGTCCAAATGTTGAAAATATATTAGGTCTTGGTGGGATAACAAGGAGTGGTCGTTTCTTTACACCACCAGATCTAAGGAAGGAAGTATGCCATAAAAGTAAAGTAAATGATGGAATTGAAAAAGCAAAAGAGATATTAAGAGAAAAGACGATACAAGATGAAGAAGAATGCAAAAGAGATAAACTAAAAGAAATATCAGATGAAGAGGCCGGTGAATTTTTGAAATTCATACAACAAAGCGAATACAAGGTGGTGGAGTAGTTGAATCGTATGCCAGCTCGTATTTCGCTTTTGGAATTGCTCATGCATTCGACAGCTCACCGAAAGTTGCTAATGAAAATACTGAGTGGGGCTCATGTTGAACAAAATATTTCGTTGGATAAATTTGAAGGGATTGTTAATAATATTACCATTAATGATTTCCTTACTTTTTCGGATGATGAGATACCAGTTGAAGGAAGAGGACACAATAAAGCTCTTCATGTATCTGTTAAATGTCTCGACCATGTCATAGCTCGTGTGTTGATTGATAATGGTTCTTCCCTAAATGTGATGCCTAAGGTGACGCTGGAGAAGTTATCACGTGATAAATTCCCTATGAAGCCAAGTACTATGATTGTGAGAGCTTTTGATGGTAGCAAAAGAGAGGTGATGGGAGAAGTAGAGTTGCCAGTTCAAGTTGGTCCGTGTGTATTTCAAATAACTTTTCAAGTAATGGATATCTTACCGGCATACAGTTGTTTACTTGGTAGACCTTGGATTCATTCTGCAGGGGTGGTGCCTTCCACTTTGCATCAAAAGTTGAAGTATGTAATGGGGGATAAGATGGTAACAGTTTCAGGAGAGGAAGATTTTCTGGTGAGTGGTCCTTCATCTGCTCGATATATTGAAACAACAAAGGAGGCTCTTGAGACGGCTTTTCAAGCTTTGGAAATTGTGGGGAATACATATGTTGAACCATTTCAGATAAAGCCATATTTGTCATGTGCCTCTCTGATGATGGCAAGGGTTATGTTGAGAGAAGGTTATAAATATGGGAAAGGCCTAGGCAAAGTTGGACAGGGACCAATATTTCCACTGAAAATTGTTGAGAACAAGAACAGATACGGCCTGGAGTACAAGCCTACTAAGGAGGACAAAAGAAGATTAATGGAGGAAAAGAAAGAACGAAGCTTAGCTCGCTTGCAGGGTCGTGAGCCGAGGGTAGGAAAGATCTCCATCTGTGACTTAAAGAAGAGCTTTCGTAGTGCTGGATGGATCAATGCTAGTCAAGTTGCAGTTATTGAAGATGAATCTGGGGGAGGAAGTTCCAGTTTGGTGCAACCTTGTCCTCCCAACATGCAGATCGATAATTGGAAGACCGTGAATTTACCCGTGGTGTTTAAGTTCAATCAAATGTAATGCTTGTTATTTTTATTTTGTTTTTCCCCAAAACATTCTAGGATGTCTTTATGGACTGGTTCTATTTTTTGTTTTCAGTTAATGTGATGTTCAGTTATGTTTTCTTTCACTATATACTTTGTTTTTCTATTTATTTTCTTTTATAAATCCAAATAATGCAGATATGACAATGAATGTTTTGAAAATAATGATGTCAATATTCCTAATTTTGAGCACCTTATCGATAATATGGATGATGATCATGAAGACAATTGGGAACCTTCTTCTGAGTTGTTAAGGTTAGTGAAACAAGAAGACTGAGAAATAAAACCCTATCAAGAGATCATTGAAATACTTAATCTAGGGGATGAAAATGAGAGAAAAGAGGTTAAAATTGGTAACAACATGAGTAAGGAGGTACGAGGAAAATTATGTGATTTGTTGAAAGAGTTCAGAGATGTGTTTGCTTGGTCATACCAGGATATGCCTGGGTTGGATACTGATATAGTGCAACATCAACTTCCACTTAAAGAAGAATGTCCCCCAGTTAAACAAAAGTTAAGACGAATGAAACCTGAAATGTCACTAAAGATTAAAGAAGAAGTGAAGAAGCAATTTGATGTAGGGTTTTTGGCTGTAGCAAAATATCCTCAATGGGTGGCTAACATTGTCCATGTGCCTAAAAAAGATGGTAAAGTCCGAATGTGTGTTGATTATAGGGATTTGAATCGAGCTAGCCCTAAGGATAATTTCCCATTGCCACATATTGACATCTTGGTGGATAACACTGCTAGATTTTCATTGTTCTCTTTCATGGATGGATTCTCCGGGTATAATCAGATTAAGATGGCACCGAAAGATATGGAGAAAACAACATTTATAACGCTTTGGGGAACATTTTATTACAAAGTGATGCCATTTGGACTTAAAAATGCTGGGGCAACTTATCAAAGAGCGATGGTGACTCTTTTTCATGATATGATGCATAGAGAAATCGAGGTTTATGTGGATGATATGATTGCTAAATCTGAATCAGAAAATGATCACATCGTTAATTTGAGAAAATTGTTTGAGAGGTTAAGAAAGTTTAAACTCAGATTGAATCCGGCTAAATGTACCTTTGGTGTAAAGTCAGGAAAGTTATTGGGTTTTATTGTCAGTGAAAAAGGTATTGAGGTTGACCCAGATAAGGTACGAGCAATAATGGAAATGTCAGCTCCTAATACTGAAAAAGAAGTGCGAGGGTTTTTAGGCAGACTGAACTACATTGCTAGATTCATCTCCCAATTAACCTCCACCTGTGAGCCAATATTTAGATTGTTGCGTAAGAATCAAGTTGTGGAATGGAATGAAGATTGCCAGACAGCCTTCGATAAAATCAAACAGTATTTGCAGGATCCTCCCGTACTGCGTCCGCCGGTATCAGGGAGGCCCCTCATTTTATATTTAACTGTGTTGGATGAATCAATGGGTTGTGTTTTAGGGCAGCATGATGAGACAGGGAAGAAAGAGCATGCCATTTATTATTTGAGTAAAAGATTTTCAGGTTGTGAACAAAGATATTCTATGTTGGAACGAACTTGTTGTGCATTAACATGGGCAGCACATCGTTTACGTCAATATATGTTGAGTCACACTACTTGGCTGATATCTAAGATGGACCCAATTAAGTATATTTTTGAAAAGCCTGCTCTCACTGGTAGATTGGCTCGATGGAAAATGTTGTTATCAGAATATGATATAGTCTATGTGACTCAAAAAGCTGTAAAGGGAAGCGCTTTAGCAGAATATCTGGCTCAACAGCCCATTGAAGATTATCAGTCTATGCAACCTGAATTCCCAGATGAGGACATTCTTGCCCTATTTGGTGAAAAGGAGGGTAGCCATCATGAGAAGGCTTGGATATTACTGTTTGATGGAGCATCCAATGCACTTGGACATGGAATAAGGGTAGTGCTCATCTCGCCAGAGAATCATTACATTTCGATGACAGCAAGATTGTGCTTTAGTTATACCAACAATGTTACAGAATATGAAGCATGCACCATGGGTATTTTGGTAGCTATCGAGTCGAAGGTGAAGGTGTTGGAGGTGTATGGTGACTCGACATTAGTGGTTCATCAGTTAAAAGGGGAATGGGAGATTAGAGACCAAAATTTAATCCCATATCAATCATACATTAGAGGATTGATGAAGCATTTCGATTCCATTGAGTTCTATCACATTCCACGAGAGGATAACCAATTAGCTGATGCTTTGGCCACCTTATCGTCAATGTTTGAAATTAGTCAAGATGAGGAAATGTCGATGATCAAGATGAGGAGTTATGAACAACCAACATACTGTTATTTAGTGGAAGAAGAATCAGATGGTAAGCCTTGGTATTTTGATATAAAGCGTTATCTCAAGAGCCGAGAATATCCTGAAACAGCTTCTGAGAATGATAAAAGAACCTTGAGGAGGTTAGCTTCAAGTTTTATTCTAAATGGGGATGTCTTGTATAAAAGAAATCATGACATGGTACTCCTCAGATGCGTCGATGCAAGAGAAGCAAGGAGGATATTAAAAGAAGTTCATGAAGGAGCTTTTGGTACACATATGAATGGGCACTCTATGGCTAAAAAGATTTTGAGAGCAGGTTATTTTTGGTTGACTATGGAGAATGATTATTACCTGCATGTGAAAAAATGTGAAAAATGTCAGACCTATGCAGATAATATTAATATAGCTCCTACAACCTTAAATGTTCTATCTGCACCATGGCCATTTGCGATGTGGGGAATAGATGTTATTGGAGCCATAGAACCGAAGGCGTCAAATGGACATCGTTTCATTCTGGTTGCAATTGACTATTTTACCAAATGGGTGGAAGCAGCTTCTTACGCCAATGTGACTAGAAAGGTGGTAGTAAAGTTTATAAAAAAGGAGTTGATATGGGTTGCCTAATAAAATTATCACTGATAATGCAACTAATCTGAATAATCAAATGATGAAAGAGCTATATGAAGAATTCAAAGATCAACATCACAATTCGTCTCCTTATCGCCCGAAAATGAATGGGGCCGTTGAACCTGCTAATAAGAATATAAAGAAGATTTTGCAAAAAATGGTGATTACATATAAAGATTGGCATAAAATGCTTCCCTTTGCTCTACACAGATATCGTACATCGGTACGGACCTCAACTGGTGCAACGCCTTTCTCTTTGGTATATGGGATGGAGGTGGTCCTTCCTTTTGAAGTAGAAATTGTAACATCCCTAAGGAATATTACTTTGAAAATATCATAAACAATTAAATAAATGAGACTAAATACTATAATATAAAAATTATTCCTCATTTATATATGCATGTTCCCAAAACGCGGGAAAATTAAAGTCACAAATTCAAAACATTGTAACGGTTCGCAATTCAAAAACATTACAACTCATAAAAGCCGAAAGTGGCTAATGTTCCAAAACATAAATACATCGAAATTCAAATCTTCAAAAGCCCATAACATGATCCCGCTCTCCAGTCTCAAGCGTCTCCTAGCTCACCTGTCAAAACATCTGCTCCAGGATAATAAATCATTCGATCATCGCCACACACACACAGATAGGGTGAGCTATGCATATTAAACAATTAAATATGATACCCATCCCAATAAAAATTTACTGATATGTGTTAATTACAAATTATCCACCCCTGATCTCAGATTCCTTCCTGAGTCACATGCATGAAACTAGGTCCTGGGATTTTCACTATGCTTCCATGAAACTATCCCTTTCGTGGTCCAACCCTACGAGCCAACCTTGCTCATAGTCCAACCCTACAGACTCCTCGCCTGTAGGAACACATCCAAGCTTACTCAACTTGGACTCTGGCACGCACGCAATCACCATACTATGGACTCCTCGCCCAATAGTAGCCGACGGGAACATCACAGTTCCTTGCCCATCGTGCGCCCAACGCATGCAATCACCATACTAAGGACTCCTCGCCCAAGCACATCATGCGTTCAACCACTCAAGCACATCCCCGACCCCTATTGGACTTAGTCCATCAAGTCCAAGCACAAAGGAAGCGAACTTAGTCCTTCAAGTCCACTTATCAAGCAAAAGACAACAATTATACAGCCACGACAACCGCCTGGTACCGCCTAGACATCGCTAGGCGGATACTGGCAGAAAACAGCCTGACGGTCACACTCCCACCGCCAGGCGCTGCGGCCCAGACAGGACCCGTAATTTTTTGTCACCGCCTGGCGGACACAGTCCTGCCGCCAGGCGCCTCCTGTAGGCAATGGCCACTGCCACTTGTTTTAGGCACTACCGCCTGGCGGTCTGCCCTGCACAGCCAGGCGCTATACCAGTAGCGAGATGCTACTGGTTTTTGGCACATTTTACAGGTCTGAAGACCTCAATTCGCAACACTACTTCTACATACTAATCATAGTATTTATAACATATCACCAAAACTAAAACACACCTAGTTTAATCAATTCATGCCCAACTCAAACATTATCATCATACCACATTTCTTTTGATTCTCAAACAGAACAAACCACAATTAACAATATTCCCCTTACCACTTATCATTATACATGTTATTCTGTGAACATTACCGTACAACAGTTATGTCCATCTGCCCAATTAATTCTTGCACCCATCCTTTTCCCTTTTTATTACCTTACTAGTTCTCATACTCCATATACCCCGATTTCTAATCCCTTTCACCCTTCTATTTATTCCCCCCAATCTGGTCATTATTTTATGTGTACTTTGACACCCAAATTAATATAACAGCTAACAATATGTAATAAACACCCCAAGCACATTTTTAATCTTCCTTTTATTATCTAAATATCCTAGATGATGAAATTCAAACCTATCCTATCTAAAAATACTTCCAATAAGAACCCCAATCATTGCACCCCATGGCAAGAGCACCAACCAGATTGCACCTGATGCTCTCCTGACAGGTTGCTTGGCGGCAGCCTCAGTACCGCCAAGCGGTACGTGAAAAACTGGGCTCTGCCCAGATTCCCCCACCCCACTATTTCACAGTTCATCTTTACAATGATGTAATTTCGCACGCATCATACCCAGAATCAGATTACCATCAGATCATCATTCATCACACACAAGCAATTCACCATTCACAATCATTGGTTATGACATTCATTCCCAAACCCAAGCGAGACCTAAATATACCAACTCACAAGAAAATTCATGAAATCTTCCACCAATTTCGCGATTATAGGTAATCACACAACAACTCAATCATACACACATCATATAAATTAACCCAGACCCCCAACAACACAGAACCCTCCAAAACCCGCGAGAACTGGAAAATCCAGTATGTGTCGCCTGGCGGGCAGCACCTTGTCGCCAGGCGGTGCATGAGGAAAACCTAGTTTTTGGGTCTTAAACGTATGAGTCGCTTGGCGGGCCTTCAACATCGCCAGGCGGTTTCTGGGAAAAATCCAGAAACTGCAAAAAATGTCACAAAGGCAAGTAGCACATGCAATTTCATTCACATTAGACATAGTTTATCATAACCACGATAAAAGCAATATAAACAGCTCCCCTAACCTGGATTAAAGCTTTCCCCGAGTATTCTTCTACTTCTTTCCTTGAACTCCAAATGATATCCCTTGTCTTCTCTCAATTCAGCCCCCACTGATCCACCCACACTCTCAGTTCCTCACTGAATTTCGCACTCTCTATTTACCTCACAATACCCTCTGCAGAAAACTTTCTCTTCTCTCACAATTAGGCTTTTTAGTGGTGTTTTAATGGTGGATTAAGACCTTAAAAGGAAAAATTGCATTAAGGGTTAAGGTAATGGCCATTCAAGCTCACTAATTGGATTATTTTTCCAGCTACCCTTAACTGATATTTCTGCTAGGGTTTTCCTTAACCCTTCAACTTCAAATCAAAATCAAAAATGAAAAAAATAGAGTTTCATTTAGGTCTTCCAAGGTTTGAACCCACACCCATGCAATTCCCCAAATCAATATCAAACCATCATACCAATTCGTATTTCATACTAAGCAATACAATTCAATAATTATAAAAATCCACAACACGTTTTAATATACACAAAACTAATACTAATTTAATAACACACAAAAATAACATACATAGGACTCGAACCCAAGTCCTCTCAACCATTTGAGCTAGCACTTTTCCACGTCATACACCCCGAATTTATTACCTTAAAGGTTCTCTTTACCCACATTTATCCAATAATTACTTAATTAATTATTTAATTTTTCTCGGGTCTTACAAAAATCCCATCTTTAGGGGTGTTAATGGAAACTCAATTAGAAGAAGCATAATGGGTACATGCTAGATTTGACCAACTTAACTTAATTGAAGAAAAAAGGTTAACAGCAGCTTGTCATGGACAATTGTATCAGAGAAGGATGAAAAGGGCATTTGATAAACAGGTTCGTCCAAGAGAGTTTCATGAAGGTGATCTAGTCTTGAAAAAGATTTTGCCTATACAAAAAGACCATAGAGGGAAATGGACTCCAAATTATGAAGGCCCATATGTAGTGAAGAAGGCATTTTCAGGTGGTGCGCTAGTTCTCACAAAAATGGATGGGGAAGAGTTACCTCTACCTGTCAACTCAGATGCAGTAAAGAAGTTCTGTGCGTAATGATATGATAATGATTGGGAAATATTGACATTGTTCTTATGGTTCATTGTATTATGCTTTATTGTAGTCAAGACTGGATTGTTATTTCTTTGTAATTTTGTTTTACGTTGTTTTGTAAGTGTCTTTTGTCATCACACTGAGCTTTTTGAAATAAAATACCATGGGTTTAAATCACGAAGTACAACTCATTCAGTATAGCCCAAAGTGGTTCTTGAAGGGTGTCATGGAAGTGAGCAAAATAAATAAAGAAGATCACAAGTCAAAATTGTTTGACTATGCAGTTGCAAATACAGTGCATCGCTAAAAGAGGTGAAAGAAAGTGAAGAGAGAGTTAATTAGAGTGAGGAGATATGGTTCGTCTATGTTTTGTGGCATTGAGGATAGCGGATCAAATACTTCCTATTTTGAAGCATTTTTTACACTTATGTTGTTTGAATCCCCTAATTCATGAAGATTTCCCTAAGATAAAGGATTTGCCAAAAGAAAAGAGAATATAAATAGTATGCTGGGGCACATTTTTGATAGCCTTGTTTGACTAAAGAGGTTGTTCTGAGTTAAAAAAAAGTGAAAAGAAAGAGAGAAAGAGAGAGAGAGAGGGAGAAGAAAAAGAGAGTTATACACGCAAACAAAAATAAACAGTGATATGTGTCTGATGCCATTTGTTTTTGTCACTGAGTTAACTCTTTGAAGAGGATAGGGCAGTCAAGATTTAAAATGATGTGTGGTCATCTTTTTCTTATCCAAAAAATGATTTAAAAATATGTTTCCATTGTACTCTCTTTGAGCCAAAAAATAATAATTTGTTTCCCAAAAATACCCCTGAATAAGGATCATCAACATTTTAAGAATTGCAAGGCTATTAAAGGGACTCAATAAAGTGAAAAAAGTATTTCAATAGAAAAATCCAAAAGTTGAAAATTCAAAGAAAATCATAAAGTAATGGCGAAAAAAAGAATTTGAGAAGGAAAAGTTAAGAATGAAGAGAACTTTAAAAGTTCAAGACCCTAGGTGATAGTCGAGGTGATAATCTTGCAAAACGATCTTTGTTATAAAAGGTAAAAGCCACTAATATTTTATTTGGGCCTCTAATATCTATTTCTTTCAACACCCTTAAGCCCGGGCCACGTTACAAGCTAGTTAAAGTCCACACTGATTGAAAAATGTCTGTCAGATTTTGTTCATGGGAACAACTTAGAAACAAAAATTTGGTTGATGACACATATTGAAAAAAGGAAAAAGAGAAAAGAAAAAGGGCAAAAACTCAGTCAGTTCTTAAATTTAGTCAAAAGTTTTAAAGTGAGGCAATCCTTTTTCGATACAAGTTTTTTGAAACACGTTGCTGACACCAGTTTGCATCAGCTGTGTAACACCTATCCATAGGTTCAAACATACATGAGATGTATTGTGCATCAAGACAGAGAATGTAAGGTATACGGTGCTCTCATTCTGCGCAAAGACTTGCCTAATTCCTTGTAATTCTGATATAGAGTGTGAGGTGATAATGAGAAAAACAAATTATGAGCATGCATTGAATTTGATGACTGCAAAAGCAAATAATTATAAAGACATGTGTCTTCTTAAAAAATGATGAAATGAAAAAAAAAATGAGGAATGAAATGAAAAATGAAAGAAAAATGATGATGAAAAATGAATGATTGAGGATGAAAAGAAAAGAAAAATGAAGAGACAAAGGTTCTAGGTGATTCATGCATAACATGCATTCATATTTTGTAAATTAGGATATCATACTCTCAAATTACTTTTTATATATATATCGAGGCCCTC
>Ga0214543_1013361_pt1 | contig 10362 bp, 9 predicted proteins | sample CNSS2metaG_FD_160094 | JGI IMG/M metagenome (GOLD analysis project Ga0214543, IMG submission 160094) | Root nodule microbial communities from cowpea collected in UCLA plant growth center, Los Angeles, California, USA - CNSS2 | ecosystem: Host-associated > Plants > Roots > Nodule | place: USA...
TAATTTATCTCTTTTAATATATATTTTCAAATAGAATTCATTTTTTTACATAAATATCTTAGTACTATATCTATAAATAGAAGATATGCAAAAGAGAAAATCTGTGATATTTTTAAAAATATATTACATATTTTATACACATTTGGTCTTTATTTTCGTGGTTTTTGTTCAATTTAGTCCTCATTTTAGTTCACTATTCAATTAGATTTTAATTTTCGTCATTTTTTGGTCAATTTGATATTTTTTGCTGACCGTGTTTAAATAGTTAATGATGTTAGTATAGAGTAAAAGTGAGACTAAATTAAACAAAAATAACGAACATAAAGACTTAATTGAACAAAAATATTGAATATGAGACTAAATTGAACAAAAGCAAATAACACAACAAAAAACTGACATGTGATACTAACATTAACACTAGCACAATTAGGGATGTCAAAAAAATCCATAGCCGCGAGTATCCGTGAATAAAACCCGCAATGGATAGAAAATGAATATTGCAAATGGATACCCGCAGGTAAATAGTACGGGTATTTTTAATACCCGAATGTTAACGGGGCGGGTACGGGTATCATGGTATCTGTACCTGTGGATACATGTACCCGTTATACTCTAATTTAAATAAAAAAATAAAAAAATGTTACATCCCGTTTTCATAGTTTTTACGCTATCAAACAAAACATTATATTATGATAATTCAAAGCAGATGATAGGAATAGGCTGGTATAAAGTATCAATACAGTCATCCCAAAATAGTCCTACATGTACTGTACATAATCACAGCCTACACTAAGAAAGGGGTTACAAAACACCTAACGTCTAAGCAAAACAAGGAGTAAATACTACTGCTGGAAACGCTCATGCCACAACTCAACTCCTATCCAGGAGGGGTGTGTCTGCACCTGCACTTTTATCTGCTCACACCAAATGTAGGCGATCATTGCAAAAGAGAAAAGACACAAAAATAACAAACATATGCAAGAAGGGTAAGCTAACTTAATTAAGAGAAATCATGCAGCTTATTAATTAGACATCAATCAAGGCTTATCACATTTATCAGAATTATTCAAACCACCACAACCACAACACATATTCATGACTCTAGACTCGATATCCGGATTATGTAAGAGACATTGGAGCTCTTGGTGGCTTGCACCTGTGACGGTTCCCGAACTCTGTAGAGTTTTGGGCACAAGGGGTTATCACCCAACCACTCCCAGGGTAAGTCCCCTCTACGTCTATGACAGATCGGGTCCATAGACTAGGACCTCCTATTACTTCTCCCAACATAATCCATTATACTCTATACGAGTCTTAATGGTTATTGGAGCGTCATGATACCACCAAACCGAGTCCTCATGTCCTTACTGTAACATCCCAACCGGATATTATGGATTTATATAATAAAATAAAGAAAAAAGTAATTAAGCCGTAATTAATAGAACCTCATTTCCCAAAGACGCGGGAAATTTAAAACATTTTATTAATTCCAATTAAAAACCAAAAACCATAGTTTATAAAACTGAACATAATAATATAACCTCTCATAAGAGTTTACAAGATATTTCAAATCAAAATGATACAAAACTCCCAGGCTTTCCCCCACTCCGCGGCTAAGTCTCACCAGCTCCACCTGCAATATCATCTGCTCAAGGCGCCTTACTGCCACACCCATCAACCATAACCGATAGAGCACGTGCGAAAACCATGCTACAGATCACACACTGTAACACCAGGTGGAGTTCCCAAATACGAACATAGTCCATAACGTCCCAAGACTACCAAACTCGTCAGCTAAATACTGAGGAGGGCAATCCATCTAGACTCATTCGTACTGGCCACAACCAGCACACTCACACCAGCAACACTCGCTAACCCGAGCCACAACTCAAGAGTTCCTCGTGTTCATCCGCTATTCCGAGCCACAACTCAAGGGAAGTCATTCTGGGCCACAACCTATAGAATGCCACGTGCTTAACCCCTATCTTGAGCCACAACTCAAGGATACGTTCCGGGCCACAACCCAAGGAACACCAGCAAGCCCACCATTAAGATATCTTTAGAAGCCTTATAGACCACGCATCACCATTCAAACACCAATCAATCCAATACCGCAAAATTGATTGCCTTTAAACCCATCATCCATTCATCCTTTGCTTAAACTTCAAGCTCTCGCCTAAGCACTCCAGTTTATCTTGCTTAGGCTAGGTTACCTCACTTGAGCGAGCACCACGCATAAAATAAACCTGGCATTCTCGCTTGAGCAAGCCTTGCTCGCCTGGGCGAGACCACTTTTCGCCTAGAGGCCAAAATCTCTCGTCTAGGCGACAAGTTAAACTTAACAGCAAGACCTTCCTCCATTTCTCGCCTAGGCGAGAGACTCTCGCTTGAGCGAGATACTCTATCGCCCAACACTTTAACTTCGTGCCTGGGCGAGAGAGACCCCTAATTCAAACTTGACACTCACGGATTCTCGCCTGAGCGAGAACCAATCGCCTAAGCGAAATGGTCTATCGCCCAGAACCAAAGTTCTTCGCCTGAGTGAAAAGCTCGATCAGCAATAGTATTCGAGTCCCTGCTAATCTCGCCTAGGCGAGTCCGACTCGCTTGGGCGAGAATTGCAGACTCTGGCATTGTTTCACGCACGCAAACACCAGCACCACATACCAAACCACATCCAATTCATGCCAAGCAATCTAGAATAATGCACCAAACATGTACACATAATTCAGACCCAAAATAATCCCCAAAAACCAAGTTTAACGCATAAGTCGCAATTACAGTACCCAAACCCTCATTAATTCCATACAATTGCATACTGAATTTCACTCATACAACATCCCAAAAATAATCAATGAACCTTCAAGTCATATCATATATGCATAGCACGAAATTCCATGGCTTATAAGCATACGCATACAATCAGTTCATAAACCAAAAGAAATCAAACACAGAAGCTCCCCTAACCTGTGATTTCCCTCTTGCAAAAGTGTAATGCTACACTTCTTCTTCTTGCCCAATACAAAATCCCTTAGTGCTCCCACAATTTGCCTTAGGTAGTCTCTCAATCCTCTCCAATTCGCTCCCCACTCAAAAGGTACAAAATTAGGGTTTCCTTGCCTTTTCACATTCAAGCCACAACTAATGGTTAGCAAAAAGAGAGTCAATTTTAGGTTCACCAAAGTTCGAACCCATACCATGCTTATCATCAAATCAATGCACAACCACTCAAGCAATTTATGTTTCGTGAAAAATTACATAATCTTATAAGTATGTTATCACCCAATACGATTATGCTTATTATTAAAATTAATAATAATCAAACAACATAAAATGACATACATAGGACTCGAACCCAAGTCCTCTCACACAATCAAAGTACTCTCAACCAATTGAGCTAGTACTTTTCCACATCACACCAATAAATATTTAATGTCATAAAGGCTCTCACTACCCGCATTTATTAATTAATTAATTTTCACAGTTCTTACACTTACATTCACTAAAACCTTCTTTTTTAGAATTTCCCTTGAAATCCTAATTCAATCACATTCTCTAATGAACCAAATCCACACAATTCCATCACGTATACTATCATTCATAAAAACTCAAGCATAGAATGGACAAATATCACATCAATTCACTTAGTATAGCTTCATTTAATCTAAAACAAAGAAGTAACTAAGTTCTGCAGTGAAACTCGCTTAAGCTAGAGGATCTCGCCTAAGCTAGAGAGTTGTCTCGCTTAGGCGAGTCACTCTCGCCTGGGCGAGACCCCAAACAGAGAGCAACCCCAAATTTGAGCGAATTCTCGCTCAGGCTAAGTTTTTTCGCTTAGACGATAGTGACTTTCGCTCAAGCGAAACCAGCTCGCCTAGGCGAGACCTCGCGCAACAACAAGGGTGAATTTTTAGTATTTTCGCTCAGGCGAGAGCTGCTCGCCTGGGCGAAACTATAACATCCCTAAAGAATATTACTATTTTTTTTTTATAAATAAAATAGGAAATGAAAATAAACTTCATTTAATATACTACCATTTCCCAAACACGGGAAATTAAAAACTTTATTATAACATAATTCATATGCTCATAAATACATTGTTCCAAAATCCACCAAAATTCAACATAATAAATTTTACATCAAAAGTCTAAATACGAAAACTCTTTCAAAAGCCCAGGTAGCCCCTGCACTCCGCCTCTAAGCATCTCCTGGCTCACCTGTCAAATCATCTGCTCCCGGGTAACAAGTTATCTGATCATCGCCACAAGATAGGGTGAGCTATGCACAATATATAAACATATATACATGAAATAAATATGCCACTCATCCCAAAAGAAAACATCACTACATATTTCATCGTTTCCAAATTTCCCATCCATGATCTCATAGTCCTTCATGAGTCATATGAATGCACTAGGTCTTGGGACTTCACTGTGCTCCCACGAAACTAACCCATTCGTGGTCCAACTCTATGAGCCTATCCTGCTCATAGTCCTGCCCTACAGACTCCTCGTCTGTAGTAAAACATCCAAGCCTCCCTCGCTCGGACCATGGCACGCACGCAATCACCATACTATGGACTCCTCGCCCAATAGTAGCCGACGGGAACCAAAAGTTCCTTGTCCATCGTGCGTCCGACACATGTAATCACCATACTAAGGACTCCTCGCCACTTAGCAGCCGACGGGAACTACACAGTTTCATGCCCATCATGCGTCCCACCATTAAGCACATCCTAGACCCGTACTGGACTTAGTCCTTCAAGCCCAAACCCCACACATGCAAGCATATAATTTCCTATATTTTGGAAAAGTAACCAAACCATCTCATAAGGCACACACAACCATTCCTCTTGACCTCGCTTAGGCGAACCCCACTCGCCTGAGCGAGTGAACGTGTCGCTCAAACCCAACCCTCGTCGCTTGAGCGAGAGCGAGAAATGCAGACTCCTACACTAAACCACAACTAATATTTAGCAAAAATAAAGATTAATTCCTATCTATCAAGGTTTGAACCCGTGACCTTCCACTCATAAGGCCTAAGCACCACCACTATGCCAATTCACATTTAGTGATAACCATTATAATCCTATAATTATGATATCACTCAGTACTCACAATTATATTAACAAAAGGATAATAAATTAAATAACACACAACAGGCATATATAGGACTCGAACCCAAGTCCTCTCACACAATCAAAGTACCCTCAAACACTTAAGCTAGTACTTTTCCACGTCACATCAAACAATAATTAATTGCATAAAGGCTCTTTCTACCCGCATTTATTAATTAATTAATTAATTTTCACGGGTCTTACAGAAACCATCAGAATTTCAACCTGTTTTCACATGCAAAACCACAATTCATGCCAAAATCGCAATTTACCACACACAATTGATCCCACTCATCAATCAAACACCAAAGCATTCAATCCTAGCTTTAATTAACAATTTTTATGCGAAATTTGAGTAAAAGGTTAGCTTCCCTTACCTCAAATGATCACCAACTAGCAAATATGATTTCTCACAGTGAGGCACCCCAACTCACAACCTAAAGAACTAGAATAGAGGTTCACATAGTGAGAATAGGACCCTAATTTCGGTTTAGCCAGAAAGGAACTTCCAGAATTCGAAAATGAAGAGAATTGGAGTATTGAAATTGACTTACATGGGTGGGAAGGAGACTTAGTTAGGGAGAGAAGTTCTGTATTGATTTTCAGACCTGCTTGCTGCAACAGGAAGAAAATGTGGATCAAAAGGGTTCCAATTCTCTGGTTGAAGAGAGTGAGGGAGATCAGTGAAGAGAGAAAGAGAGGAATGTTAAGCTGGTGAGTGGTTCAATGTATATGGAATGAGAAGAGAAGGGGAAGAATAAAAGGGGTATCACAAAAAACATGATTAAAATATTAACATAGTGATTTGGAATGAATTCTTTTTTTATCAATTAGTTTTAAAAAAAATTCATTTATTTGTAAATTGTCATTTAATAATATTTAAATGGATTATTTGGACTATGTTTAAAATTTATGAATGTTATGTATTGTATTTATTTGAATTTACGATTAAAAGATGTTGTTAAATATTTAATTTTATTTTTTTGTAAATATTCACGAGTACCTGTGGATATCCTTGGATATTAAAATATTATGCGGGTACCCGCATAATGGATACCGACGGATATGGGTACGGGTACAAAGCATATATTTATCCAGCGGATAAGGTACGAGGGAGCTACTACCCGTACCCTACCTGCCCATTGACATTCCTAAAGCACAATGGTGTCTTGACACATGTCAATTTTTCAAAATTTTAAAATTTTGTAGAATTTTTTTTATTGTTTTAAAAAAAATAAAAAACCAAAAAGTGACACGTGACATGTACCGTTAACTATTTAAATACCATTAGCAAAAATAACCAAAATAACAACAAATAAACAAAAATTAGGACCTAATTAAACCCTGAATCAAAATATGATAACCAAATTAAAAAAAACAACGAAAATATAGACTATTTAAGCCTTTATAAAATAATAATATTGTTATATTAAAATTTAAAAGTATCTACCTTATTTATTACGTAAAACATAGGTACTTTTGATATTTGAAATAAATAGTTTTCGTGTTTAACAAATTATCTATAAAACACTTTTTTATTACTTTATCATATCGTCGCGTATTGTTTTTTTAATGTACTAACAGGAGCACAACCCATTCATTATATATATATATATATATATATATATATATATATATATATATATATATAAAGAAAATTATTAGATTCTTAAAAAGAAAATAAATATCAAATTATAACTTATTTTGATAATATGATAATATATATCAGTATTTTGAATTAAAATATTGAAAAATGAAATTAAAATATTCTTGTAATGATTGTTAGGGTGAAATAAAACCTACATTGAAAAAAATCTCTCATCAAAGAAGTCTACAGGACCAAAAACCTCACAAAAGCCCTGTGGGTCAGGACCAATCCATGAACATTAATCTTCAACATCAAAAATATATTTTAAACATTTTGGCGACCTAAACGTGTCCGACGAGCCGGATTGGCCAAGCGGGCCCAACAACTCGGACAAGTTGGGCGAGGTCGACGACTTGGACAAGCTTGACGATTTAGACTGACCGATAATAAAGACAATACCGACGACTCGGATGGACCCAATGACTTGGACAAGTTAGACGACTCGAACGGGTCCAACGACTCGGACGAGCCCGACGACTCGGACGGGCCCAACGACTCGAACTGGACCAACGATACAGACGAGCCTGACGAATCGGACAATCCCAGATGACCTGAACGACCCATACGAGACTGACGATCCGGACAACTTGGACGGGCTCGACGACCCATACAACGTGGACGGACTTGATGACCAAAACAACCCAAACAGTCTCAACAACCCGAACGAGCCATACGACCTTGACGGAGCCTACGACGTGAACGGGCCCATCCGAACTGTAATGCTTCTCCGGGTCGTTTGGCTCCTCCGGTCGATTTGAATAGTTTGGCTCATCTTGATCGTCGGGCTCGTCCAGGTCGTCGGGCCCATCCGGGTCGTTGGGTCCATTAGGGTTGTAATTCTTGTTTAGGTCATTAATCTTGTCCGAATTGTAGGCTCGTCTGTCTCGTTGTGTTCGTCAGGCCCGTCCGCCTCGTCGGTACCGTTTGGGTGATTCGGGTCGTCTGACCCGTTTAGATAGTCATTCTTATCAGAGTTGTCAGACCCGTCCAGATCATTAGGCCTGTTTTGGTTGTTAAGCCCGTCCATGTCGTCGTGGTCGTTTGTATCATCGGGTTGTCGAGTCCGTCCGTGTTGTCGGGCTCGTTTGGGTCGCCAAGTACATCTAGGTCTTTGGGCCCATCCGATTTGTTGTGTTGGTTCGAGTCTTAGGGCTCGTCCTGGTCGTCGGGATTGTCCTTATCGTCAGAGTCGTTCGAGTTTTTGGGTTTGTTCTGTCTTAGGGCTCGTCCGGCTCATCGGGCCTATCTGGGTCTGCGGACCTGTCTAGGTCGCTCGTCTTGATCTTTACTCTAGCTTAATGTAATATTATTTATAGGGCCTAACCCACCTTAGCCATGGCCCTAACCCACTAGAGAAAGGGCTTTGGGGGCTGAGACTTTTTTTTGCCCCCTAAAAGGGGCTTAATGAAGAGTGTGCCAAGAGCCCAATTAACACCTTTATGTGGTGGATTCATTGTTTTAGGAAGTGGCGGTGGCATTTTTTTTAACCATAAAAGAAAACAATTTTTAATTATAGATTAAATAACTTTTGTAATTCCTAAAAAAATTAGAATCTGTATATGTTTTAAATTTAGGTATATTTTTGTTTATAAACTTACAAAATAATGAATATAGTCATTTTAACATAAAAATATTTGACTTTGAACATATCAAATAGTGTAATTGGCTCAAACACACTACAAGAAAAAGTAACTATAGTGATACTAATATTCATCACTAAAAATTATAAATATGTCACTAATATCATCTTGTGACAATAATTAAGATGTCACTATTATCTTTGTCATTATTGTACTTGTGACAATAATTTTAAATGTCACTAAAATCAAAGTTTATTGTGACAAAAGTAATTATCACTAATAATTTTATGCAATAGTGACAATAATAAAATATCACAAATATATAAGACAATAGTGATACATTTATTGTCACTAGAGTATTATATGTAATAGTGATAATAACTAGATATCACAAATATAAAAGAAAATAAAAATAAATTGGTTGTAACTATTATTAATTATAATAATAATAATAATAGTTATTCTTAATATTATTATATTTTAAAATTTTATATGATAATTATTTTTAATTATTAATAGTTTATCATTTATTATTATTATTAAAAATGATAATATCAATTAAATAAAAATTAGGTATCAATTAAAATAAAATAATATAAAATGTAATTACAAAGTATCCATTACATTTAAAATAATAAACTAAAATGTTGAACAATAAATCTAAATAATACGTGAAATAAGATCTAATTGCAATTAAACTAAATAGCTACTTAAAAATAAAAATAAAAATATATATATATATATATATATATATATATATATATATATATATATATATATATATATTGTCTTCAAAGATTTTGATCTTGTCTCCAAGGATATTGATCCTGCAAAATAAAACAAAGTAAACCATTAATATCAATAAAAGAATTAATTAATAATACTTTAGAAATATATAAAGATGAAATTATAGACACATTAATTAAAAAAATTAAATATTAATAATACAATTTACTTCATTTTGAGGAAACATTTGATCCACTAAATGATAGGTTTCCTAATAAATTAGCCATTTGACGTTTCATCTCTAGTTCGATATCTTGCTTCATTTGATCACGTTGAGTTCTCAAAGTAAGTTCTTGATCTTCAATTAATTGTCGTTGAGATTGCAATTCATTATGAAGTTGAGTGTTGGTTTCTTCTTGATTTTGAATGATGCTATTCAATTTTTGAACTTCTAACTCTAGATCACTTGCTCTTTTTTGTGCATTCTCCACTTCATTTTGTACAATTTGTCTCTCTATATTTTTCTTTGTGATTGATATAGTTCTCATACCTTGTGAATGATTTGGTGTTGTTCCTAGTACAAATGAAAAATGCTTAACCAATGGTACAGGTGCTTTCGAAATTTCTTCCTCGTACACCTCACCCACATTTTTTAAATTATCCTGTACAATATTAAGACAAAATAATTAACATTTAAAATATTTAGTAATAGTAAAATAAAAGCGTTTTGAATTTGATTAGATCAAATAAAGAAACATATTTGCACAAATTAGTAATAATAAAATATAACTTGTATATATTAAAATAAAAGTTAGAGTATTTTCTTTACTTACCATAATTTCTTCTCCATTGGGAATACACCAATTTCCATTAGATTTCATACGTGTAGCCTTCCATACTTCCACTGCACTTGGCCATTCCTCACTTTTTGATTCTTCTTTCTTTTAAAAAAATAAAAAAAAAGATAATGTGATGTTAGATTAAATAAAAGAACAAAAACAAACTTGTATATGTGACATATAAAACAAATCATATAAAACCTAGTTAAAATTTGCACAAATTAGTATATATAAAACATAATAGTAGCTTTACCATCTCAAATGCCTTTTGGACAAATTGATTTTGTGCCAATAACCGATTTAATCTCTTGTTTACTTCGGCTAGCTTTATTTTTCAAGCTCCTTTCCTATAAATGTAGAAATAATTTAGTATTATAATATAAAATTACAAAAAAATTAAAATTCAACTTTAACATATAGATATAAAAAGAGAATAACTTTACCTTAAACTTT
>Ga0214543_1013362_pt1 | contig 10360 bp, 2 predicted proteins | sample CNSS2metaG_FD_160094 | JGI IMG/M metagenome (GOLD analysis project Ga0214543, IMG submission 160094) | Root nodule microbial communities from cowpea collected in UCLA plant growth center, Los Angeles, California, USA - CNSS2 | ecosystem: Host-associated > Plants > Roots > Nodule | place: USA...
ACCCCGATCGTCAGACCAACCGATCGAGCTAGGGAGAGGATTTCGCTGAAGTGGTTGGAGAAGGAAGAGACAGTGCTAGGTGAAGAGGTTCTCATAGTAGGCTCTTAGTCCCTACACCCCGAAACATGTTTCATTTAGAAGGATTTTTCTCTTCTTTCTGCACATTCACCATTGTGTAAATGTTTCTCTATTATCCTTTCAAGCGTACTTTCCTTTTCTCTCTTACTCTTTACCCTCTTTATCTAATTTTGCACCATTATGGATCCCTCATTCTATTTTTGCATTTTTTCCATTTTCATCTTTGACTTTACATTGTAGGTTTACATTAGAATTCAGGTTTTTTTTTTTTTGGTATTCAATGAACCAATTTTGCAGTCAGAGTCGGTCAATACGCATGGTTAGAGATATTCAAGGATCGATTTCTCTTGTTTTTATAAATCCTTATTTCGACCAAATACTTAGATTTTCTTCTCGTAGGTATTCTTTAATGTCTTAATTATATTTTTTTATAGGGTTAAATATATTTTTAGTCTTTAATTTTTACTGAAATTTAAAATTAGTCATTTTTCGAAATTTTGAACCAATATAATCTTTTATCTTTAGAAATGTGTGGATTTAATCCTTATAACCAAATTTTGTTAAATTTATTTGATATTTCAAACGCATTTCAAAATTATATTTGAGTTGTTTATACGGTTTGAAATATTTTCGCTTTAATGTTAAGTCAAACACTATTATCAAACGTCAAATCAACTTAACAAAATTTGGCACGTATTTTGTATTTTGAAAAATGAAAGACTAAATTGATCCAGAGTTTCAAATAAGGATTAATTCTAAATTTGACTGAAAGTTAAAGGACAAAAACATATTTAACCATTTTTTTTTATATATAAAGTTGTACGGTGTTTTTATTTTAGAGTGTTGTAATATTTATCTATCATCCTTTATCATCCTAATAAATGTGTTCCAACAAGAACACGAACAAGCATAAGAAGAAAACAAAAACCTAAAGTCCTACAAGAATATAAAATTTACATTGAACAATTTTTTTAATTTTGTCACACACTCAATTTTCTCTTGTAGGATAGAGGGGAGAAAAAAAATAAGGCAAGTTATGAATTTTCTTGAAAAAGAATAGAAAAAAATTATAGAATCATTTTAAAGATTGTAGTTTTTTTTTTTTTTTAAATTATGTATTTCTAACCTTTAAAATTTAAGTTAAAATATAATTATTATTTGTGGTCAACTATAAATTCTCTCCTCTAATACTAAGAAAAAAAACATTATTCCAATTTCAAGTGATTATAGAAAATCTTCCCTAATGTTACTGAAACAAGCTTTAATAAAGTTAATCCTTGCTTTTAGATGTGACTACGTTTTTTATACAATCTTACTCATGCAACGCATAACTTCAGCAATATTTAACGCGAAAGTGTATACTTTTTATTTTATCAAACTGCATTCATTTTTCGGTGCCGAGAGTTCTTATAATAAAATTTTCTTTATAATAATTAACGTAAACTCATGACACACATTTTTTTAAATATATACGATATTAGTAAAGAAAGATGTTATAATATTATTAAATTAATATATAAAATAAATTTATATTTATTAAGAATAGAATGAAATGAATAAAAAATAACTCTTGATAGACATTAGCATAAACACAGGTGTTGGTGTTGTGGTCTACATTTTTTAATACATTTTTTAAGTTTTAAGAAATAAATATTAGAAGCAATAAGAAATACATTAATATTAGTATAAAAACTATAAATATGATAAAATAAAGAAAATGAAAATGAAATTCATCACAATTTAAAAGAAATTAATATATTAAAAGGTTAATTAACAAAATTATGAAAAATAAAATTGGAATTATAAAATGTGTACATAACTTTATACAAGTATAGATTTTAAAATTTCGAATCTTATAATTAATTTTATTTTTTATTAATATTTTTATTTAACATCTTATTTATTTATACTGAAAATAATTATATATTATCATTTAGTGAAAGTATTAATGGGAGATTATTTTTATTAAGAAATGTATAATAAACCGTAAGGTAAATATTAACTTGAAATAAATTATAAATATTTAATGATAATATAAAATAATATAAAATAATAAATTAAATATGTTTTAATAACAACAATTTTAACTTTAGAAAAGTTTTATAAAAAAACAATGTTTGAACTCACATTTAACGGTTTTCATCTCGCGTTTGTGATTAGCATTTCCATTTAATTCATAAAATATAATAACACACTGTGAATCTAAAACTTTACTTCTTTTGAAGACAAGTTAATGAATTTGTAAAATAAGAAACTGTAATTATTCTAAACCTTAAGTTGTTTTGAATATTTAGACAGAAATCTTAAAACTGAATTTAAAATATTAATATCATTTTATTGAAAATAATATTAAAAAACACATTATTCAACATTTTTAACCGTTTTATTACTGAATATGTTGTAAATCATGACTCGAGATTTACATTAACTTATATATTATATACTACAAAATTGTGTTACCTGTAGTTAATATCAAATGTGAGATTTTCAACTATGGGATGTTATTTGATGCAACTAGTATTCTTTACATCAGCGGTTGTTACAACTCATAGTCTACCAAAATGTTTTTAAAAATTAATGTTACTCGAACCGAATAGAAATTTGTTTCTTGCGATCTATTATCAAGTTAAGATAGCTTGTACTTATAATAACAATTATTTACTTGAAAATTATTGTATTTGTTTTCATTTTAAATGAATTTAATTGATTTTATATATATTATATATATAATTTAAAAGTAAGTGAAGAATGATTTTTTAAAAAGAACATATAAATAGATTTAACATAATATATTCTTTCATTTAACTAAAATTTTATGTTTTAAAATATTCAAACTTTCTAAATTTTTGTTATTTATTATTAATGAGTCATTGTATCACTGAGGAGATAACAATTAATAGATTAAGATAATATGAACTTTTGTTTCTGGTTGATTCTATCATTTCTTTTATTATTTGAGATTGGAAAGTTGTACATTCTAGTAATGGTAATTAATCGAGAAAGTGGAGTATAATGATAATATGAACCATAAGACTATGACTCTAATTTTTTTATTTTCATTCTTTATTTTTTGACATGGCTTAATTTAGTCTGGATTATTCATTGATGTATTACTATGTTAAGTGAAAAACGACAAATGTATTGGCTCGCACGCAGCAAGTAATAAATATATCGTTCTCTACATAGGTACTTGTGCAACACATGACAAATCTTACAATTCACAACTCAAATAGACAACAAAGCTCACCACAACACAAAGAAACTCTTTTTGATATTTTATCAAGCAGTTGGTGTGCAACAGAAATTTAACATAGATTATATACAATTGTCGAGACTAGATTTCATTCACTTTATTCTCATGCATTCACAAATATATCTCAATTCCAATTTCAAGTCAAAATCAATTCACAAGAATACTCAAATCATGTTCCTAGCGACTTTGAGTCTATGATAACTCATCAAGTTCCAATTCCTTGAATCTTCAACAAGTGAAATCATGTTCTATCCCTATATACAAGCTCCATTAGGCATTTAATTTCAGTTATAGGTTCAAAAAAACATTTTCCAACACCTCAAGAACCACAAATCATGCATGGATGGCCAAACCAAAGCAAACATTAAGCATGAAAATCAAATACTAACATAGAAATGGAAAAGCATATGGATTAACATCACACAATACACAAGAATTCAGTTAACTACATATAATCTCAACAAATAGGTTTAGCTCTCCAAGCTGGAGAACCTAGGTTTTACAAATTGAAGAGATAAGGAAGAAATGGAAATCAAAGAGAATATGCAAGCCCTCTCCCAAGGTTCTTGACAACTACTCCATGCTCCATTCGCGTCTCCATCTCCAATTCGCAACCTATCTTCCTCTCCAACCCCAAAACGGGGGAAAACAACCATGAATGGAGGAGAAGACCCAATAAGGAGTGAGAGAGATTCCTAACACTCCTAGCAACCTCCAAAAGGCTCACCAAGGACCCAAAAGTGTTTCTTTGTCATAAAAAATGAGGAATGGTCCAAACCCTCGCGAGAAACAAGATTAAAAACCCATTTTTTGACATGTCAACGACGCCACCGGTCAGTCTTGTCTCAACATGCTCAACTCCATGTTTTACAAATTGAATGGCGCTCAGCCCCACTTTCCAACGCTCAGCCTTGTGGCGCTCATCTCCAGTTCATCACCGTTTAGCCTTGTGGTGCTCAACTCCAATTTTCCACCACTCAATCTTGGGCAGTTTGACAACATTATGTATTTGAAGCACTGAGAGTGATTCCAGTAGTGCCCGACGCGGGTATTTGCTTCAAAATTAATATTTTCTTGTCGGATCATGCTCTTTCGAGTTCTTGCTTGTTTTCCTCCACCACAAATGTTTCCTATTAACTTATTTAACACACTTAAAAAAGATATTAAAGGCAAAACAAACATAAAACAACTAAAACACAAAACAAAACACACTAAACTTAAGGATATAACAAGATAAAATATAGGAAATAATCGATTTATTCATGACAATAAAGACACAAAAAGAGGTAAATTTGGACATTATCACACTATCTTTTCTTTTGGAAGAATCAATGACTCACACTAAATTAGTCTGAGAATAAAGGATGAGAGTCAAAACATAGGAGTCATTGTATAATTTTTCAATGATAATATAAACCATGAGAGATATTGGTTGTATAGATTGAAGTTTTGGAAGTTCTGTCAACTTATTAAGGAACTTTTCGACTATATAAGTAATCTTCATACATTGCTACAAGTTATCTATAAGTAGAAAGGGTTAATTAAATTACATTTATCTGAGTTGTTTAATTCATATGTGTTGAGAATTTTGTGAATAATGTATAGCGATGTTGAAATTCTTTTGAACTGAAATTAGATGGAGTTATGGTTTGAAGGATATATAATTTTTTCAGACTAAATTAGGAGTTGAACTAGTCATTTTAAGTTTGAATTGGGGGCATATGAAAGTTGGCATGCAAAGTAGGTTGCTTTATTTGTTTAAATTAGGTTTAGTAAGTTGGAATTGGTGGATATGAGTTATGCCCGATCCCACACATTTTCTATTATAAAAATTGAAATATTTTTCTTAGATTATAAATTTAGTTTTATTTGCTATGTCAATATGAGTTACATTTCTAAAGTTAATAAATAAATATTGTTAATATAAAAGTAATAAACTAATATTATGATTAAATACTAACGAAGAAAAAACTTTTAAAAAATTAATGTTGATTTGATTATTTTAAAGATGACATCTCTAGAGAATGAAACCTTGGGTGAACATGAATGAAAAGAATAATGTTTGGTGTAAGACATGTAGGGAAATATATTATTAATGAGAAATAACTATAAACTAACGCGTAAGGATGAATATTATTGGGTGGTGTGATTAGGTAGTTGTAATTAATTTTGATAATAGCGGTGGAAAAGCGGAGTAAGATTGGGACCAGGAAATGTGAAAGGTTAGTGAGTTGTCATTATTTGAGGTCTACTCTCACCTACATTCTAGAGCCATTCTTCTTGTCCTCTTCACCCAAACTATATACAAATTAAGTTCTTGAAGCTGAAAATACAAATGATTTATTACAACTTTTAAATTAATTAGAGGTTGAAAGAAATTTCAATTTTAGTTATATTTCAAAAATAATGTGAAACAAGTTCATAAGGTCTTGAATAAAGACTTAACTCGATGGAAGTTTAATAATACATGTTAGTTTTGTAATTGTGAGTTTAAATATTGAATAAAAATAAATAAGATGAAAAGTATTAATTCAAAATAATTAGGAAAAATCATCATTGGCGTATTCTTACCTTCACCATCAGACAACTTATCTGAACTAGAAAGTACGATGACAAACATTATTATTTGAAGAAAAGATAGTTTGATCGTATGAAGTGAGTTGAGTTGAGTTGAAAACGGTGAAAATGACAAGGACTACACATTTTTATTTATAGAAAAATCTCAAGCCACGTGGCAGCACTATAAGCGTTGGATCCTCCACCCTTCAACGGTCCAAATGACGTGATGCTTTACATACCGCTTGACAGGTGCGAAATATGAAGCGTTAGATGCGAAAAGTGAAGAGTCACATCACTAAGCACACGGGGTAGATTCCAAGATCTCCGAACGACAAACGACACATTAAACTCTTTTCGCTTCGACCTTCTTTCCTTGCTCAATACTTGAGGGGTTTATATGGACTGGTTGACTAGCTAAAGACTTTATTGGATGGACCAATCGACCAGTCGAAGACCTCGCTTGAGGTTGGATGCTCAAGGACAATTTTGAGTAGTATAATATCAAAGAAGTTATAAAACACTACACTCAAAGTTATCTACATTATTGAATAATTGGTCGGCCTCAACAAACCCCCATCGATTGAAGCTACTCGAGTGACCAAGTCGTAGGCATACGATGTAGAACAGATCTTGTTCTTGATGTAGCGATCGACTAGCCCTGAACGTGGCGATCACAATGAAAATGAAGATTTGTAGGTCAACGATCAACTAGCCATTCAAGCTGCAATGCTCGATACATATCACTACGATGTGGCACACTTTCAAAGATTATGAATATATATGTCAACGATCTGACAGTCGCCTCAGCGAACGTCGAACGGTAACATAGAAGTCAAAGATATAGTTGTAGGGACGTTTCTCTCACATTTATTAAAATAATCAGAATCTCTTTAACAAGTATACTGATTGACGACGACCACCAAACAAATAATAAAAGAATCAAATAGACGATCGAAACATTACGATTAAAACGAAAAATAAAAGATTTAACAAAATTATTTAAATAGACATTACATCCCTCTACCTGAAATAAGTTCACATAAATAAATTTATTTATTATCTACGTACATGCTCGTAACTTATTAATATAAATTTCCGAACTTTTACCTTTCAAAAATCTTACGTTACCTTGTTTTGTTGGGAGGTTGTTACGATGATGTTCCATGTTTACGGTCCGACCAAGCATGATTTGTGAATACATCAACACAAAGCAAAGGCAAGACTTAACTCGTATTTTGGTGGGCCCTGGTCCATGGAAATGTATGTATGGTCATTCATTCATATGGGTCATGACCTCCCTGTCGGTAGCATGCATTAATTATATTCCACGAGCTTCACACGTTCTATATGTAGGTTTTCTGAGTTTCGTACTTGTTGAATTAATTCCTTTTTTCTCAATATTTGATTAATTTATTTTATTTTTTTAAAATTAGTTTTATTTATTTAAGAAGAATTAATATAATTATTATTTTTTTGTAAAAATGTAATTTTAAGCTTTTTTAATTTTTTTAGTCACCGTAACTTCATAATTATTTTAGTAGATAAATATAAAATCATTTAGACGTGATTACCTTTTATACTGTGTTAATATTGATTTAATAGAAAAATTCAGATTAATTTTCTAAATAATATAAAAACTAAATAAAAAAATCTGAAAAATCATATTCAAGAAAAAATCTATTAAATGATTTATACCTTTACATTTTTTTAACTACTGCAAACTCTTTTCTCATTTATCCCCTTCAAATTGAGACAGTTTGTCATAATAATTTTGAAATTGAAAAAATTATTAAATAAGTGTGTAAACTTCAAATTTTTTGTATATTTTATTATTATCATAGCTCTTAAAATGAATATTAAGAAAATTGAATTTATTCTGTTGTCAAATTTTCAATGTGAAAGCAGTCCTAAAACTGCGGTCCACAATCTTGAGGGAATGATGCAGAGGACATGATGGAAGTCATAAGCAATAAAGGCATGGACAGAGACGTGACACGTGGCAGTGAACAATCATGTGTGGGGCGGTGCATGGGCTATACATTACCGACTAATGTTGGACCGGAGATCCTGGAAGCGGTGCCTAATATTGTGAAATGGTAGGTATGATCTTGATGCTTACAACTTTTACTCGTACCTTTCACTTATGACTTTTTCTCTTCTTCATTTCAAACACCGTCTTATTTTTGTTGGAGATCTTATAACTATCTCTAGAATTAATTTATTTTATATAAATTAGTGTTAAATTTTATTTTATATGTTAATTTTTTAAGAATGAACAAGTTTAAAGTTCACTTTATTGAACATGTATCTTTTTATGTTTTGTATAGAGTCAAGATTTTCGACATTTTTTCGAGTTTAAAATTAGATATTGATGGATAGGGATGACAACGGGTCGGGTTGACTATTGATAGTGTCTACTCACGAAAAAAAATTCGTTGTTATCCGTTCGTTTACCTGTCGGGTATCCGTTTAAAAAATATTCGCAAATATTTTTAAAATTGCAGGTACTCGTGGATATCCGATACCCGCAAATATTTAAAAAAATATATTTTATAAATTTTTTAATATAAAATTATAAAAATAAAATATAAATTAAATTAAATTATAATTATAATTATAATTAAATTTGACATAATAAAATATACTGTTAATATTAATTTTAATTAAATTTAACTTAATAAAATATAAATTAAATTTTAATTTTAATTTTTTGCGGTACGAATAGTATGATACCCGCACCTGACTCGTTTATAAGCGGGTATTAAAATATCCTTTACCTGCTATCCGCGAATAATAAATACCTGCAGGTACTAACTATCTGCCGCGAATTTTATCCGCGGATATTCGCGGACACAAATATTTTTGCCATCCCTATCGATGAATGATTTAATAACGACTTTTAATATAATAATAAATGACATAATAAATGTAATAAATAATAAATCTTTTGATATTAACAAATGTCAAATCTAATTATAATAGGTTTTAATCTTTATATTAGGTTAGAAAATAGATTTTAATAAGTTTAATATAACTTTACAAAACAGATAACCGTGTAAGATGATATTTATATTTACTATATATATATATATATATATATATATATATATATTATATATTTGTCTTATATTTAATTAATCTGAGATACCTAATATTACTGTTAGAAATTAGACCATTTATAAAATCAGTGTAATTTTAAATAAATTTATGTACGAACAAATTTTCAAAACATTATAAAGATTAATAAATTATACTTAATCAATACGATTCACAATAAGAAAAATTATGATTCTCCTACATAACTTCAAATTAAAGATCCTAAACTCTTATGTGTTTTATGGAAGCTTGAACATTTCATAAGAAGTTGGAATGAATGGAAGAAGATAATGTAAGAAACAATTTTCCAATTGAGTGGAATATACTCTTTATTCTTATAAATGTATAAACCAAGAAAAGTTGAGGCTTTGATAAACATAAAAGTTTGCACACATGTTGACTCCATTAGTGTACACGAACACACCCTCTGCCAGATGTTTAATGTTTTCTTTGAATTTAAATATTAGTTAATAAATTTAAATATTTATTTATAATGATTTTGTGAACTTAGTACTTGGTACGTCAATAAAGTTTTCAACCCACACATATAAAAATGATATCAATCAATTCATGAATGAAAGATCCATGCACATGGCCATTATTTTGCATATATTTTTTTAATGTCATCAATTTAATAAAAATATATTAGTAAAACAATATATGTTTTACTTAGAAGATCATCATGTGACTAGACTTTGAGCTAGGTCTGAGATTGCAATAATTTATATTAATACATAACAATTCACCTCCTAAAGGAAGAAAAGACTTTTGAATTGATGTTGAGTTGTGGTTAGCATGAATGTAAAAAATAAAATGACGAAGTAAACACAAACGTCTTCTAATCACTGTCACGATATAGTGGAGATTAAAGACAATTACTTTCATCTCAAAAAATAAATTCGTCTAAATGAATAATTGGTTTTAAATGTTTCTTGAATTTACTGATGGAATTTTAAATACATTAATAACGAATTTTCGCAATCGATAAAATAGTTTTCTTTTTTTCTTCTTATAATAGAAAAGGAGTAAATTCATAGATCATAAATACTTATAATGAATTAAAAAGTAGAATTTGAGGTTGAAAACTTCAGACATTGAAATGAGCAGGAATTATTGATTGGATAGTGAAGGAACGAGATATATAATTACATAAAGAATAGAATTGTCGATAGTGTTTTGGTAGGATCAATGCTTTCCCAACCACTGACAATCATAAATTAACCCTTCTCTCACCTCAATAAATAAATTAGGTATAAATACACATTTGGTACCCAAACTTTTTCGGAAAGTTCAATGTGGTACCCGAACTTTAGGAATGTTCAATTTGGTACCCCAATTTTCTAAAGAGGTTCAATTTGGTCCTCTCCGTTAAGT
>Ga0214543_1013366_pt1 | contig 10355 bp, 8 predicted proteins | sample CNSS2metaG_FD_160094 | JGI IMG/M metagenome (GOLD analysis project Ga0214543, IMG submission 160094) | Root nodule microbial communities from cowpea collected in UCLA plant growth center, Los Angeles, California, USA - CNSS2 | ecosystem: Host-associated > Plants > Roots > Nodule | place: USA...
GAATATTATATATTATATAATTATATAATTGATGCAAGGTCATCTTTTTCTTACACTTGCTTAAAGTATTTTCTTTTTCATCAAGTGTGACTATATATATATATATATATATATATATATATATATTAATATTAGGTGTACTGTATGGCCTATCGTCATCTTTAGTCAAACCATCAGTCAGGAGGTCCAAAGATAAGTGGTTGCAGGTCGTCCGCTACAGGCAGACGATTCCTTGGATTATTGATGCAACAATCTCTCTGGTGTGCTTTAAGGGAGTTCGCGACCGAACGGCCTCCGCGTTCATTCCAATTGAACTTTGTCTCCACATTTATGGAGACAACCGCCAGGACGCACGGTCCTCTGGTCGGGCAGCCACACCAGAACTGAATCAGTAAGTTAAAAGTGAATTAAAGTAATACAAGTCAGTAATCAAGTTTAAAAAGCAATTGGGTCGTGATTAAGAAAACCCTAATCACAAGCCCATATCAAAAACTATAAATAGCGGTCCAACAACATTAATTGCACTATCATGATCGGACTCGAACTGACTTAAGCATCAGAGCTTTTTAGACAAGTACCCCGATCGTCTGAACAACCGAACGGGAGAAAGAACGAAACAACGAACTGTGGAGTGTTGGACAAAAAAAATTTAAAGGACAGCTTGAGTGTTAGAGATAGGTGCTTGACCCCTATACCCGAAACACTAGGTATTTAATTTTCTTATTTTTAAGTAATTCCAATTTTATAGACCGTAATATTAGTACATTTATAAAATAATAAATTTAATTTCCATTATTTTCTATAGAGACATGAAAGCTTATTATATATAATTTTATTAAAACAATGAAAGTTATGTAGTACTAATAGAGCTGAGGGATACACGGGATAGGTCTAATTCGGGTCTTACAACACAATCTGGATTTAATATTTGAAATTTATATCTTATCATTTTAAATTAAACGGATGAAACATTTTAAGTTAAACCAACACTGCTCATTAAAACTAAAATTTCTAGACCTTTTAACCCCATTCTTACAATTATTTTTATTATCATGAAGCTTGATATAAAATTTTGTTAAAAGTCAATCACTAACATTACTAGTACACAAGCCTTAAAAAAATTTATAATACCATTTGTCATGGTTCCAAGAATGGTTGTATATTACGGGACCAATTAAGTTAATAATTCCTCCCAAAATAGTTAGGATATGTGTAAACTTCAAAGTGTTAAAATCTCATATTACATCATTTATATATGTTCGGTTTATTTTTTCATATGAATGAGTAATTTATGTCATGAAAGTAGATAGGTATTTTGGTGGAACACATTCCAAGTAGATTTTTTAGAAGCAAAAATTAGTTATTGATAAAATAAATCATTTGTTCCATACCCCTAAAGGAAAAAGATTTTGAGTTCACAAATACACAATAAATCTCAAAGGAAAAACAAAAGACATAATAAGAAAATCCTTAATAATTAAAAAATAATTAAAGTGTACTGATACTGCTAGTAATCTCGTTATTTAAAAAAGTAGAATGACAGTTATGAACTACTACAAGTAGCAAAGATAGATTTCTTATGAATTAATCCCATCAAATTTCTTGATTATTAAATGTCACATGTGAAAAAAACATTGTAGTCCACTAAATCGTGCAGCTACCATGGTGTTGTTTTTGATGGATTCTATTTTAAACAACAAAACCGTGTGTACCTTTGATGTTTGGTCTTACAAAACCGTCCGACTTTGCTAAGCCACTAATAGATTATACATACCATAGAAAAAGAAATGAAAAGGAAAATGATAAACTTTACCATAGAGATAAAAAATTTCTAGTGAAAAAAGATAAAAACTCATTTTTGGATAAGAGAATGTATTACTCATTGAGTATAAGATTCTTATTTATATTACATGTACAACAAGATAGACCATTAAAGCTAAACTTTATCTCTTAATTAAGTAACAATAAGTTTTAATAAGTTTTAGGAATTAAAATAATTAATCACTCTATTGAGTAAGTTAGATATCATTTTATAAACTAATAATTATTGATATCTAAAATAAAAAATTATAATTTGTGTGGGACTAGAGTTTATAAATTTTAACTACTTATTATTATGATTATAAATTAATTTCTAATTTTAAATTAAAGACTAATTTAAAAACTAATTTTATTGGGTTAATATTAGAAATTAATTTAAACTGTAATTCAAAAATCAATTATATTATACTATTTTAGATATAGTAATTTTAATTTATAAAATAATATCTAAATTAATCTATATATAGTAATTAATTAATTTTTATCTAAAAATTGATTTATATCTAACTATTTTTTTTGTAATAACGTGTAAATTTAGAATTCCAATATGTATATTGATAATTAAATGTAATGAGAAAGACATAATCATTTTATAATGCAACATTCTTAAGTATCTTTTTCTCCTTTTGAATATCTTATCATGTGTTAATGATTACATAGAGATGTTACAATGAATTTCAATTTCCAATCTCGGAGCCAATTCGATTCACCACAGGTTTAAGTAAGGTTGGGGTAAGAAAAATTTAATTTTTTCAAAGGTGTGTTGAATTAAGCTCAGCTCACTTAATCCACGGGTTAGACTAGTTCGAGTCAGGTTGAGGGTGGGTTGACCCACTTAACCTACCAACATTTTCTTACATTTTTTTCTAATTATTTTTATAATATGATTTACTATTCTAATTATATAGGTTCAAAATTTTATATTTTTAAATGCTAGAACATTGTTTAATAATATTTGAGTAGTTTGAATGTTTAATTTGTTTGTCAAGTTATATATGCTGATACTTGATACTTTAATTTTTAATTATTGTCTTTATACTAATATTTTGATAATTAGATGAACACTTTGATTCCACTATCATACATGATAAATTAAATCAATTCACTTTTATTGTAATTTAATAGATATATAAGACAAATTGTAAAAGAAAAACATTTGTAACTTAACCGACCCACCAATCCGTGATTGATTGAACCGGTGTTGTAATATTTCTAGTTCACTAAAAAGTGAATCGAGTTAAACTGATTATTTTTCAGCTCAGCTCAACCCGTGATGGGTTGACTCACTTCCACACTTCTACGATTTCAGTTGTGAGAGAAAAATATTTTTTCTTAAGTTTTATTTCTTCTTTGTAGTTATAATTTTGTTATCAAATTTGAAATTACTTTGCTTCTAATATCGTATGATATCGTGCTTTCCGCTTGCAAACATTTTTCTTTTCCATTTTCATTTATTTTAGCATGTATGAAAAATTACCTTTTTGTCACCGACCTAAAACCCACCGGTTTTGAAAGCATTATGAACAAGAAAAGCATAAAAGCATTAACATGGGTGATAACGCCTACTGTCACAATCCCATTGCTCTCGAAAAAAATGTTCTCCAATCACGCTTCTACGGTGTCATTACCTCCCACGTTATTCCTCAAGGCGACGTCGTTTCGTCCCGTACGCCAATTTCCTTTTCCTTTTCTCCGCCGACCGCTCAATCCGCCGGTACTCCGATCAGTTTTTCCGGTGAGTTTCAGCGCCTCTACACCACTCTTCGATCTCAGAGGTGGCAAAGGGTAACTGCAATTTCTGACATATCCCTTCTTTTACTCTTTAAACTTTTACCTGTGCGTTCAAGAACTGAACTTCAATTCGGGGCTTCATTTTTGTGCAATTGACGGATCCCACCTGGAATTGCGTTAATTCTCTATTTTTTTACTGTGATGGGCAATTTTCATTCGTGCTCCTTTTTTAAATAGTGATTAATGTATTCAATGTCAGACTATATATAATAATAACTTCATGCAATTTATAACCTCACGATTGTTTACGATGTAACAGAATGAGTGGATTCTGTGATGTCGAACTGACAGTGCGTGATTATGAGTTGGATCAGTACGGTGTGGTCAACAATGCAATTTATGCAAGTTATTGCCAGCACGGTGAGATCTCATGAGCTTCTACTTAAAATTTTTCCGCACTCTGAACTCTTATTGATACATGAATTAGAACTATCCTATCAACATGAATTTACATTTTTTATTTCTTTACAACATGATCTTGAATTTACAACGCAGTCTAGATTTGATATATTTTAGTGTTTGTAAAAATCATGAAGGTAAAACAACAAAATCAGACTAGCACAAGCAAGTTGTAAAACACTTACAATCTTTCTTCCCAATTCCTTATAAAACACATGTATTGATTATGACAGCAATATTGTGAAGGAATTTTATTGGACAAGTTCTGAACTTTATTGCAAAATGGACAAAAGAGTTGGTTCGAAAGGAATTAGAACATATACAGTTTCCTGGTAAAACTATTAGAAGTCACATGTGTAGTTTCATTGAAGTGTATTCCTCAGAATAACATCTTGCTGAAAGAAAAATTCTCACGTCCAGTATGCAAGATGAAGTTGGTGAAGTCTGACAAAGAAGAAAGTCACAGTTTGTAAGAAATGAAGGTGAAGTCTGACAAAGAAGAAAGTCATATATACAAATGAACGTTTGTTAGGTTATAAGAGAAGAAGAGAGAATAACACAGAAAATAGTGCTAGGACACTGAAATATTTCTTGGTATTATTAACTCAAGAATAGTGATTTTGGGTGTTTCTTGGACTACAAGAATCACAGAGGGAGAAAAAGTACTGAATAGAAATGAGTCATTCCAAGCATGTTGGTCGAACATCGATTTTCTTGGAACTTCCCTATCCAAGCATTTAATTCATCACTTGGGATGAAATAACCTATGGAGCCTGAGTCGAGGACTTATTTCCAACGCAAGGATATTTGCAGTATGAAACAGAGTGATATTTTGTATGGTTGCATCAAAGCTTTTATGTTCTAATTTAGATGCAATACAATGGTTCATCATCACACTATAGTTATATTTGTTTCTTGTACATATAATATTTTTCTTACAATTCGTGTATATGCTCTGGAAATGTTTCCTCTCTTCTGTTGAGCTTTGTTTTGGTATATTTGAGCCAGTATAACTGCTATTATGAGGGGATTGACTATTAACATGATACTGAATTGAAATGTATTGAGTTGGATGATCTGCAAACATTTTAAGTTATCCTTGTTCATTCATGTGTGACAACTGTCAATTAAAATGCTACTTTCTATTTTAGATGTCTAAATTGATCAAATTCCATACATATTTGTTAGGTCGTCATGAACTCTTGCAAAGCATCGGTATTAATTGTGATGCCGTGGCTCGCACTGGTGATGCATTGGCATTATCAGAACTGTCTCTCAAATTCCTTGCACCTCTAAGAGTAAGCCTCTCCGATTCTGCTTGCTATTTCTGTATGTTAAGATATACATTTGTTGTGATGTAGTGTAAATAACGTCTTAATACATTTTAGTACACTAAAAGAAGGATATGATTTTCTTATAAGCGAGTTCTGTTTACTAATATTTGCTCTCCTTTTAAGAACATGTAACCAGAGTGGAGACAAATTTATTGTAAGGGTTAGGATTTCTGACTCTTCGGCTGCTCGTTTATACTTTGAACACTTCATTTATAAGCTGCCAAACCAAGAGGTCTGTCTCCACAATTTATCACATAGTTTTTTTCCATCTTTATGAATATGTGTTGATATTTGGTGAATTGGTTGCAGCCTATTTTGGAAGCTAAGGCTACTGCGGTTTGGCTTGACAAAAACTATCGTCCTGTAAGAATTCCAGCGGACATGAAGTCTAAATTGGTAAAGTTTATTCGAGTTGAGGATTCTTAAATTCGGATACCAAATGACTATAGCTTATTGGTTAATAGAGCATTCAATTATTTAAGTGCTGGCCTTTATTTTAGCTTGTGAGTGGGAAGGAGGTAACGGTGCTCTGTAATGGATCCACCAATGAAGTTTTAAAGTATAAGAATATTAAATTCATGATGCTGAAAAAGAACAAATGTGTTTTCAGTTTTCTTGTTTTTCTAAATCTGTACGCCTTGTCTGGCCTAATTTAAAGAGGGGGGAGGAATTACAGGCTTGAAGCATTTTTCCATGTCCCTGTATCCTTAGTTTCTTCAGGTGTTTGACAAAATGCCCTGTGGGAAATTGCTGCCATGCTTGTTCAATTATAAACACAACGTGAACTTAGTGAAGAATTGAAATGTTATAGATGGAAATTTCCAGATCCAATAATGCTGAAACTGATCAGAAGGTGATTTTTAGCAATATAGCCTTTATTTCGTTTTATGCGGATTGCATACTTAAAATTTTTGTTGTACATGCTTGGAACAACATTCCTCTTCACTGAATATGTTCAACTTCGTTGGTTGATTAGTTCACTTCCGTTGACAGTCATTGGAACCTTTGTCAACTGATACCTAAACACTCACGTAATCTCTGCTTGCCCCATTAAACAGATAATTTTACTTTTTGCAAAGTGCAGATTCAATTTAACTGAACATTTATCATTCTCCTGCAACCATGTACCACCTGGTTATGTGCAGTTTAATTTATATGATGATATCGGGTAGCTTATAAAAGAATTGATGGTATGTAACAGATTCTTTTAAACACAGCAATACGATGTATACTAACTGAAATCTCTTAAATTTTTGAGTGTGATTATTGATATTGCTAAAGTCAACGAGTCTGAAATAAACAGACATTACTTTTGGTAATCCTTTATAATATTAGTGACATACATTTAACTTAAAATTGGATATTACACTGGTAACTTAAAATTTCATTCATCTCACTTTTTCGTATTCTTTCTGTTTTTCTCTTACATTCAAACTAATTTAGCTTCTTTTTCATATATATATATATATATATATATATATATATATATATATATATATATTTTCTCTGTCTCTGGAATATAATTTTCCAACAAAATAACACAATATTCCCATCCTCTTGTGAGTCTATTGTATAACCATCTTTGCGTGATCAGTATATTGACCACTGAGAAGCAGAAGCCCTTAGTGTTGTGAGAAGCAAAAGAAGTGGTGTCTTGGATGAGCTGATTGGGTGTTGGAGTTTTTTCCTTTACGTGACATTTCAAACCCTAATTCATTTGGTCCTAACATGATTGTTCATATGTGAAGTGACAATATCCTAAACCTGGTAAGAACTCATGTTTGCGTAAGTGAGTTTTATACATGGAGAAACATAATATTTGACAACTTGTGTTTCAAACGAGGTTCCCAATGTTGAAATGGAAGGTCGTTGAAAAAGTGTTGGTGAGAGGCATAAGAGGTGCTTTGTTGGTTGAGGTAAAGGTTCCCAATGTTGAAGTGGAAGGTCATTGAGAAGGAAAAGGTTTCACTAGCTAGGGTTTTCTAAAGTTTTGACAGCAATTTGAGAGTTGAGTGTGGGTTTATGGTTATTAGGCTTTTGGGTTGTTTGGCCAATTTTCATTTCAAATTCAAACTCATTAGGTTAAACACCAATTGTCATACTGCAATTGGAATTTCATTTTAAATTAAATTTGATAACCAAATCATGAATTCAAATCACACTTTCATTTGGAATTGGGCTTATTTAAGAGTTGTTTCATAGGCATTGAATTTCAAATTACAATAAAAATTGGATTTGGGGCATTTCTTCTTGCACGCCCTATAATTTATGATATCTCCACTTTATCCTTTACTAAAAATTTAATCAAAATTCTAAAACCCTAATTTCACACTCCATTTTTCCTTCCTTGCGTCGTGAATTCCCTTGCACCTCCCTCCATTATAACGTCGAGACTCTCTTTTCTTGTGAAGTGGGTGGTGGTTTCGGTTGCCAATACTTGTAACTATGTGTGGGCATTGGTGGTTAATGTTTGTTAATAAATAATTAAATTTTATTGTTTTTGAGTTGACTAAGTTAATGTTACATTCTCATAATAAATTAATGTTAAATTTATATTGTCTCCTAAATATGAGTTTAGTTCATACTATTACCTTTTCCGTATTTAGTGGAGGCAAAGAGTCCTTTTTTCTACTGACACAAGGTAGAGACTAATTACTTGTTAGCGTTCGTTATTTGTTATTTTCGCTGATTGAACACTAATTATAATTAAATTTTCTTGTAGTGTTTTTATAGTATAATAATAACAATTTCTTAACAAGATTTGATTCACCGTTTAAAATAAATATAAAATGTTTCACCGTTCAAATCATTTTATTAACCATCATGATCCAATCACACTACATCTCCGCTGCATACTTGGTGTTAAAAATACGATTAAGAGCTGCAGCCAATCGAACTCCTCCTTGAGCTAACCGCAAATTCACTATCGGAAAACGAGACAAGAAGTATTCATCTGCAGAGTGCATTTTCATGTTGTAGTTAGAAAAAAAAGAAAAATCGATAAAAGAAATTTTTTCATAACTATCAAATCTCTCATTGCTTACCATCAAGTACTGCACCTTCAGTGGCATCTTTATAGGCCCATTTACAGGCATCTTCGGCACTTTCAGACGCATAAGTTTAATTTAAATGTATAAGATAAAGTATCACTTCGAGGTAAGATCTGCATTTTGTCTAAAGAATGATGAAGAAAATATTTGAAAGATTTGAGAGGAAAAAGCAACTTACTGGTGTGGTCGTAACTGCAAACGGAGTCGGGAGTATCAGCAAAGTGCAAGGCGGAAGACCAAGGAATCACCTTTCTCACATCATCTGGCCATGAACACTGACTAGCCAGGTCATTTTCTGCAGATTTGGGCAACAATTTGCTCACAGCTTCTGCAGCTGCAGTGTCGAGGCGAGCCTGCAAATTCAAATTTTAACCCAAAGAAAGATTTTAGTGATACACTAAATGGAATGTTGGAACACAAGATACAGATAAAAGAGAGAGAAACCTGAGCAATTTTGCATACAATGGCGTGCCCATCTTTTCCCCATCCTTCTGCATTTGGAAGCACCAGCATGAGTGACAGTATAACCACTGCCTCAATTCTACAACAACCCATTCTTCCTTACTGTACCACTCAAACCATACAGATAATATATATAATGTATATGCTCCTTTTAATAAAGGTTTACTTATTAGTTTTTTTGTTTATGAGAATGGAATGGAATGGAAGATTCGAGTTATCCATGTCAATAACATCATTTTTTATTTATTTAAAACTTTAAAGTCTTAAAACTTCAATATGTATGATTTTTTTTTTTTTTTTATGTTCAATTAGTATTTTTGATTTCAATATTCTTGAGTTAATTTAATGTGATTTTTTAATGTTTTAATTTTAATTTTAATTTGTTTTTATTTTATTTAAAAATATTCAATGTGTTTTCTTTTTTTAAATTGGTTTAAAGGTAACGTGTGTTACTTATGTTTTTTTTTTTTAAATATTCAATGTGTTTTTCTTATGGTTTAAAGAGTCACAAGCTTTACATTTCATTTTCTTACAAATTAATTATTTGAGGAAGTTATTCGTTTATAGCTGTTAAATTACAAAAGTAACGAAGGTGTGTGGGTGAAAAAGAATTTAACTGGCACCTAGAACCATAAAAAATAGTTATTTATTAACAAATAATTAATCTCTCTAAAAGTATTAGATACTCTTAACGTCAGATTTGAGTATTTTTGGACATGAATCGATTTTAAGGAGAAATTGATGTTGAGGTGAGTTTCAATATTGTCAATAGTTAAATAGTTAATGTATCTCTTTCCGGTGAATGTTGTTTTATGGGATTACAAATATCAATGGGCTTCAAAATACATTTAAAGTTTACCCTAAAGATATATAAATATACTGACTTAGAAACAATTTTTTCACTAAAAGAGCTCTTGCTAGAAAAACTATATTTTTAGTCAAGTGCATTTAGCACAAGTATTCCTTTTTTTTTCCATTCACGTGCCCTTGGTTCTTTCGTTATTGAACTCTAAAAATTTGAACAATGATTTGTTTATATGGGTTGTAATTAGTAGTATAAAACTAATAAAATAAAACATTTTACAATAATATTCAAAGACAGATTTATGAAATAAAAAGTATAATAATATAATCCTTTAAAAGTTCGGACTATAAAAATATATTATTTATACAATAAACAACAACAACAATTTTAAAGTTTATCCTATATCAAATGTACTAGTCATTCATTCAACTACCTTAATCTCACAACTCTAACTATGGACTTCTCATCCTTCGAAGCGGCCTCTAAATCTGCATTTCCATTTGCTCCCACCAGAATGGTAATCATCACAAAAGAAGAATGCAAGACAAGACCACAAAGTGCAAGGGTAAGTGATAACGCTGTCGTTGACGCGATCAAATTAATACTACTAAACTATAGCAACTTCAGTATTGCTAAGATAGTAGTCAAGAAAATAGAAAGGGTAAAGTAACCCTAAGTCGTCTCCCAACGAAC
>Ga0214543_1013377_pt1 | contig 10346 bp, 3 predicted proteins | sample CNSS2metaG_FD_160094 | JGI IMG/M metagenome (GOLD analysis project Ga0214543, IMG submission 160094) | Root nodule microbial communities from cowpea collected in UCLA plant growth center, Los Angeles, California, USA - CNSS2 | ecosystem: Host-associated > Plants > Roots > Nodule | place: USA...
TATATAGTTATTTATTTAAAGTTCTTGCTTTAATTCTTATTTGCTTTTATTTTTTATTATTTTAAAACAACGTTATTTTATATTTTGAATATATATATATATATATATATATATATATATATATAAAGTAAAAGTAAATATTATTTTGTTTAGTGTACTTAGGTAAAAGAAAGTTATCTATATGTTTTATTGTTATCATATACACTTTGTGTTTGTTTGGAGGGTGTATATATTATTGGTCAAGAATGACATTTCTTGATAGTCATCACATTTTTGTGATCCTTAAAAATGTCCAAGAGTATGTTTATTCAAATCTTAGGTTTGGTTCTAATGAGTTGAGATCAAATCGATGTAAGAGTGTTTGTGTTTGGGAAGTCATAATTTGATACACTCTGAGATGAAAGGCAAAGACCATGGTGGAGTCTAGCAAGTATTGGATTGACGAAAATAATATGTCTTGAAAAGTCTCACATCGCCTAGTATAAATTAGGGAGCAGGTGTTGGTGACTATATAATGGATTATGAGTTCATGATGGTTGTTGTCCCAACAAAGACACTTTAAGCTTGTATTTGACTCTTCTTATTTCTTATACTCTTGTAATAGAATATTGTGAGGTTTGGGTTAAATTATTGCTTTGGAGAGTGTGAGTGTACTTGGGAGAGTGGTATATGTATTGTACAATTTTTCACATGGTGTTATTCTCTAGTTGTCATTAGACAATGGTTGTGGTTTTTCTCTGGTTTTGGGATTTCCACGTTATAGGGTGATTCTCAAGGGTTGTCCCAACACCAAGTAGGTGAATATTTGGATAGGTAAAAAATAGTGCCCTGAACTAGGATATTCACAGGCCGAACTTAGGACTATATGATACTTGCTCATCATCGCCAATGTTAGGTAGTGAGTATATATCTCTTGTAAGGATCGATAAGTGGTTGATATTTTCGAGAAAGAAATGATTATGGTTGTAAATGTTTTTATTAACTACCTAATCACTTTCCAAAGTAACTTTCGATGTTCATAATTGATCATCAAAAGTGAAATATGGACCCATGTGTTTGATAAACTAAGATTGAGTCTTGTTATCGTGGGTGCAATTCTAGGCTCCCAATGTCTGTATTGTTAGTTTAGTAGGCTTACAAAGACCTCACTGATTTCATATTTTTCATTTACATGTACCCATTGTACAAGTGGAAGAAGAACATGCTCAGTAAGAGCTATTTGGAAAATTGTTGGAAAATCTTCTAAAGATTGACTCGTGGATAATTTATGTTAATATCCTTAGGAGATATTATATATATAAAATCTTCTATTCTGATGTAGAACTCTTAATAGTGTACAAAATATATGTTTTAGTAATATTTTATGAACATTTATAAAGATGTAAAATATTGACATATATATGGACATGAAGTTATGTAATTATTAATGTTCTCTTCAGGAAAATCTTATTGTAAAAAAATTATCAAATAATAATTATTTAATATAATAGTTAGGGCATTACACTTATGAGACAGGGGTGGGAGATGACATGTGCAAGATGTCTATGCTACTCAATACACATGTCTTTCAGAAGTAGAGATAAATGTCAGCGTTGTATGAGCCATTTTAAGAATGCTTTGTGTGGACAATTCATTCAGGATTTATATGATATTGATGATTGATTTGAAGGAAAAGAATTTCAATATACCTTGTTTTAATTTCAATATTATAAATTGTTGTAATTACACTACCTTACCCTAATGTTTATTGTGTTGTAGTTTGTCTACCTGCAATGACCGTATAATATACGTGAACAAAGGATAATGCATATGAGAGGGTTGTAAAGCAATAGGCTTGTTGTTGGTTCTTAAGAAAGAATAGTGATGGCTTTAAGTATATAATTTTTGTATTGTATAGATCTCCTAATGAAGTGTTATTTTTCTTTCAAAAACTTTAAGTTTTATTTTATAAATACACTTTATATATTTATATGTTTATAATTGGTATCAACTATAAAATGTTTGAAATTAGTAGGGTGAATTCCTACTACACTAGAGAGTGTTACACATCTTCCTTAATATACATTATAACTAATAACTATTTTACATTACCACTAATAGTAAGACTGATCAAATGTTTCTAATATATTTTTCAATACTTTTAATTTTTGCGATTATGCTAAGTTAAAAATTAACTAATAATATTAATGAGTAAAAACATTATTATTTTTGGGTCAGTTATTCAGACTTAAATTAACAAATTAAATATTGTTAACTATTTTAAAAAAAAGGTTAAACTGTTCTTCACAAATGTTTTTTGATATATACTCGTGTAAACAAAGATATTGTCACATATGTGTGCTTACAATTTTTTGAATATTTAAATTGTATTATAACTTAATATATGTAAATTGATTAAATTAATATACAAGAGAAGAATAATAAAAGTAGAAAAAAGTACATGAACGTCAGAAATTACAAATATATGAATAAACAAAAAAGATAAAAAGAAATTATGACAATTTTATACAAAATAACGTTTATTTTTAAACAATTAACAATTACATTTTTTTTAAATATAAGTTAATAATTATATTTTAAAGGATAAAATTAAAAAAAATAATTTGTGTATACAGTAAATAAATTTTTAGAATCGAAACATTTTTTTTTATCTTAGTATAAATTATTTATGATTACAAATAATAGTTAGTATCACTAAGAACTTAAATAGATAAAAAAAAATGTTTAGACGTATTTACTTCATAATAAATTGTTACTATAATTATAATTTGTTATATAAATTGTGCATCTAAAAAATCTATTCAAACTATATAAATTATTTATGTCGGTATAATAATTATAATAATAACTTAGAATAAAATAATTTATTTTCAAAAGTTATCTACTTCCTATTTTATCTAAGTACACAACAATATTTACTATTATTAATGATCATGATTAATATGTGCTAACATAAAAATAGTAATGTTTTAATTTTGACATATACTTATTTAAATAAGTGTGCATATATATATATATATATATATATTTATATATATATATATATATATATATATATATATATATATATATATATATATATATATATATATATATATATATATATATATATATATTACAATATAATTTTTTTTAAATGAAATAATTAACATTGTTTAGTTTTTAAATTTAAATTTGAATATTTGATATGAAATATAATATGTATACTCACAAATATTATTAATTAATTCTTAATTTAACATGCTCACAAAAATTAAAAAAAATATATTCTAGAAATTTTAGATATAATAACTTACTATCATAATGTATTGAAATATGAGATATATACATTTATTTAATAATGATAAATCAGACAAATAATATTTTAGAAATTTTGCCTCAACAATAACATAATCTAAAATAATAATTTGTAGTTCTATGATAAATCATAAAATAAAGTATCAGTATATCCTTCAATATCAACAAAACATTTTATATATCGAATGTCATAATTAATGTTTCCTTTCTAATATTTAATCAACCTTTCTTATGCAATCCAATCTACCAATATCATATGCAATATCAAGTCTACAAAATTTTGTCCAATGTAATAAAGAATCAATAAATTAAAAATATTTATGAGAAAAAAATTCCGTCATCAAAATTTCTCTTTAATTTAATAGATGAGTAATAAGACATTAAAACTGGTTTACATTAAAATAATTGAATTTCTTCAAAAATTTCTCCGCATAATGAGCTTGTGTTAAAGTAATATCATCATATTTCTTCATAAACTTAATACCCACAATAATATCTACATGACCAAGGTCCTCCGTATCAAAATTAATTGACCATATGTGTTTCACATCTTTTATAATATTTATATATTCATATAAGCATAAAATATCATAAACACGTTTACATACACACATTTAGAAAAATAGTTTTAATTAATTTATCCTTTAAGAAAAAAAAATTCAATGAAAATAACATTTATAGATTTCATAATAATAGTTATAAATTTCACTCATTTCATAACCAATAAACAATAAACTATAAGTAGTATTATGCAAAGAATAACCCAAAAAACACAAACTCTTAATTCTTTTTTTTTTTAAACAAGAGGTATATTGACCTTTACAACAAGACACTCCTCACACTTTAAAATACTTTAAATATGGTTCGGACCATCTTTGATGTCCTTTTGATTCCATGATGAAGTCAATATTAGGTTCTTTTAACTCTTCACCAGGTTGGGTATATATATGTATATGTATGCATACTTTTTTTTAAACTTCAATGGCATTGATGATCTCAATGTTGTCTTTACACTCCTCACTAACTACTTATGTAATTTCCTAATTTCCTCCCGTGTATGTTCTGGATTTTGTTATCAAAGGTAGTTAGTGATGGATGAGAATAAACAGTTGAGAGGGCATCTGCCTTAACTGTCTTTGCCTCAAACACATACTTAGTGTCGTGCACCCGACCATGTGAATCATAAGTCGTTTTCCATCAAAACAAACTTAGTGAAAGAAACCACAAAGCAGATTACTAGTTACTAAAAAAGCTGCCAAAATCATATCTCAATCAAGAAAGAGGGGAAACCATTTCAATTATCTTTCCCTGGAATAAAGTTCTATGCAATAACAACACACCAAATTTGTTGCTAGATTAAAACCAAGATTTAAGAAATGTAACCAACCTTTAAAATACACTTGAATTACATAACAACCAAAAATGAAAAAAAAGTCATATAACATTTCAAACAAATCTAAAAGAAAAAAAAATCCCCATCACTGAGATGCAATTATTTTTTGGTTCCTAAAGTTTCCTTCTTCAAAGGCAATGCACATCTCTTGACAGAAATTTGGAGTTGAGTTTGTTACATTATGAAAAACCAACTCCTTCTCCTAAACCCAATCTCTGTTTGGTTTAACACAATCACAAGGAAGCATAATTCCATGAATCTAAAAGTCCACCACTTAAAAAACAAACTCAATTTAAACATCTACACTAATTGAGCAACAAATTCAATTCAATAAGCTAGAAATGCAGCAACAAAGATTCCACAAAAACAAAAATTTCATGCAGAATCAATCAATGACATCCAAATGTTCAATGTCCTCTAACCCTTTAAAAGCTCCTGAAACTTCAATGACCTTATCATCAATAATGATTCAACAACCGCAGTTGTGGAGGCAAAAAACAAACTAGCCTCAAGAACCTTCAAGGTTCTTTTCTGCCACTTAATGTACTCTTGCTGATTAGTAAAATTTGAAGCCTTGAGTTGTTACAACAACTCAAGCAAAACCACCACAAACTCAATCCTTCTTCAAACCTATAACGAATATATACTCAATTAAGCTTAAATGAATATTGATTCATATTTCGAGCAATTCAACACATGCAACAATTAAGAAAAAGTTAACTAGCACTTTCCGAATATGTTCCTTTGAGCACATGTTAGCATATATTCTCACCAAAGTCTCTTCGAGGACCTAGAATTTACTATCTTTGTAACTAACTTGGTACATACGATTTATATGCACCAACTTGAGAGCGAGGGTTAGATGATGTAGTATTTTTCTTAGTAGTTGGACTCAGCCCATTTTGTATTTCTAGGCTTGACCCATTATCATTATAAATAAACTATCCTTTGTGTGTGTTTGACACCGAAGATTAATCCCTAAACCTTTTTTTCATGTTATTCAACATCCATAATTGGACACTTGACAATACCCTACAGTTGTTCAGAAATGTTGAATTGATTTTAACAGTCCACTTTACTGTTCCCAGCCAATCAATAAATGTTTTATTTACTTTTGTAAAATATAAGCTGTCTTATTGACTTTCGCTTACAATAATTTAACTAAAAACATTCTCAAATAACTCGGCAAGGTAAAATTCAATATAAAAAACCACTACTAAAAACTAACTGCACATAGAATCCAGTTTCTGAGGTGATGGATGATCCCACAGAACATCATAATCATAAACCAATACATTTTTAAAAGTAATAATCTCAACATACCAACGGTTTTGCATCAAAGGTCTCTCTTTCTTCCAGTAAGTTGGGGCAATATCTTTTTGCAAGAATTTCAACCTGCTCAGCAAATGACTTCCCTCCATGCTCTCCAATATATCGGACAATTTGGTTCCACCGTTTTCTACATGCCTCACCAGTCCTATGCTCAAGCAGATCGTCCCAATTCACCTCCTCCATGCAGCACGCGTCCAAATTATACAAAGCATCGACCAAGCGATAGTCATCAGTATCGCTCCATGCACCAGTAGCAACCATGGGTGATCTTAATTTATCATACCACTTGTGGCAGCAGCTCACGGAGTTTCTAGTGACCAACTTTTCACCAATTGCCTCCCAACCAATATTATCTCGCAACATACCATGCTTTGATTTTCTATAACCCTGTGAAGCCCTCACGCGTAGGTCCAGGTTCACTAAATCAAATAACTTTTGATACTCCTCTTGGGTCCAGCGTCCTTTATTTGTATTTCTTAATTTCACTCTACGCCACGCATCCTTTACATGCATTCGATTTTTACCCAATGCGTCAGCTACTTGTTTCCAATTAGATCCATGTTGTTCCTTCACCTTCCGTAAAAATTCATACTCTTCAGGTGTCCACTCTCGCTTCTCACTCCTTTCAAACAAAATATGGGCACGAGTATACACACTATACATTGGCCTGTGGGGTAAGGCTGCTGCAATTTCCTTCCAACAACATCTAACTTCCCGATGATCCCTGCAATGGAGAACCATATCTAGACCTTCATCTCCCAAACCACGAGACTCTATAAAATTATAAACAGCCAATTTAATCTGCTCGTCTTCTTCTTGTGTGAACCGTTTCCCACGGACTAAGCCATCACAACAAACCTCCACTTCATCAGAGAAAGTTACCCGTTTGGGTTTCGATAATCCGCTGTGTGCAGGATTAGGAGAGTCGCCATTATCTGCCTTGGCTTTCTTTGTCATCATATTTTTGTCCTTGCTTTTGCTGTCTTCAATCATTTTTTCCTTCTTACTCTTCCTACCTTCAACATTGTCTTCATATCCATTCCTTTGAAATACATTATACTCCTTACTTCTGTTTTCTTTACTCAATTTTCTCTTCTTCCTCTTCTTACCTTGGGCATCATCTTCACCTTCGTTGTTTTCAAACTCATTATACTCCTTACTTTTACCTTCTTCACCATGTTTTTTTCTCTTCTTCTTCTTATCTTTGGCATCATTTTCACCTTCATTCCTTTCAAAGACATTATACTCCTCACTTTTGCTTTCTTTACTCAATTTTTTCTTCTTACCTTGGGCATCGTCTTCAACTTCATTGCTTTCAAGTTCATTATACTCCTTACTTTTGGCTTCTTCACTCATGTTGTTCTTCTTCTTCTTATCTTTGACACCATCTTCACCTTCATTCCTTTCAAAGACATTATACTCCTTACTTTTGCTTTCTTTACTCAATTTTTTCTTCTTTCTCTTCCTACCCTGGGCACCATCTTCACCTTCATTGTTTTCAAATTCATTATACTCCTTACATTTGTCTTCTTCACTCAGTTTTTTCTTCTTCCTCTCCTTACTGGCATCACCTTCAGCTTCATTCTTTTCAAAGACTTCATACTCCTTACTTTTGCTTTCTGTACTCAATTTTTTCTTCCTCTTCTTACTTTGGGTATCATCTTCACCTTCATTTCTTTCAAATTCATTATACTCCTTACTTTTCCCTTCTTCACTCAGTTTTTTCTTCTTCCTCTCCTTCTCTTTCTTATATTGACTATCATATTTATCTTCATTGCTCTTAAATTCATTGTAGTCGTCATACTGCCTTTCTGCATCTGATTTCTTCTTCTTCATCATCTGCATATCAAGCACCTATTTCAACCATAAATGGGATATTTAAGTCCCAAAAGGCAGTATGAAAAACACTTTCATAATGCATATAAATAAAATAATTCAGGAAACATGACAGTAAGAACCACAATCTTTTATGTCCAGATTAAATGATTTAATGCGACTTTTCACATCCAATGCACCACTAAACTGTTTTCAATATTTTACATAGATAAATTTTCAACTACATCCAGTTTATAGCACTAAAACTCTCTTGCAAAATAGTTGTCAACCAGAGATTAGCATAAGGTTGCAGATTGATATAGGAAGATAAATAAGGAAGCTCCGCGACAGCAAATCAATTTAACTTTATTTATGGAATTGATAGTTAAGAATCTTCCAGGAGGTAACCTTCCTAATTGGCTTGAATTTCCAAAAATATTAATAGAGTGGTAGAGTACCATGATCATTTTGATGCAATAACCTCTAGATTAAACCTAAGTGATGCTTATTTGTTAAGCTGCCTTTTAGGAGATTAAAAAAAGACATTCAAATGACTGTTAGAATGTTTCAGCCTCATGATGTACGAAAGGCATTCCAATAGGCTAAATTGTATGAATCAGCCTCTGGTCCAAACATCACTACCAAAACCTTTCCTACAACTAGTATGAAAGCCATGTTTCCTAAACCTAACCCTATACACAAGCCTCCCCTCAACACAAACCAAAGGCAACCAAATACAAAATTTACACCTTAAAATGAATGAACTTGACGAGATCTAGGTATCCAATCATTACTACCGTTAGTGCTGAGAGGAAAAAACTTTAATAGAGAAAATTACCATGGCGGAATCGGTGATTGAAGGTTGTGTTTCTCAGTGTTGCCTCGTCACTTGTTTTGGTTTCTTTGCAATTTAACTCAAAAACTTTGAATCAGTGCACCCGCTCTCTCTCTCCCTTTTTCTGTTCCAATTGAATCTTATGCGACCCCACTCCTGTTTCGTTTATAAGGAAGTTAATTTATACTCTCTCTTTTATTCCAATATATCTTATTTTTATTATCTATTTTCGTCTTCTATATTAAAAGACATCAAACTTTGAATTATTTGAACAAATCGAAAAATATATTGATATTTGATTTTTCGATTTTTTACTCACGGTTCCACTCATTCTTGTACGATTATATGTGAGTATATTGAAGATAATTTTTTTAAGAGATAAATGTTAATAGTAAAATATAATTTATTCTGTTTTAGCCACGATTTCTGCTGTTTTTTAAACGACCCTTGTATTTTATTAACATAAACAAAATTATACTCGATTTTTTTAAGTTGACCAGCTACATTATTATATTAAAAATTATGAAAAACCTCAATAAAATATATTATAAATCACAATGTTATCGTGGGTATTTTGTTTAAATATTATATATTATATTAGTAAAAAACTAAATAAAAATATTGTTATTATTGGTATAATTTATGTGGATTTGTAAATATATCATTTAGATTTTGGTTAATTACGACAATCTGCTACATTATCTAATTATCCAATATCATTAGGTTCATTATATATTGATACAATACATAGTGTATAGTTATACTTAATTTATATTGAAATATTGAAATGATTAGATTTAAGAATAAATTTGAAGGTTGTGGTTTTAGCGGCAAGGTATAGTAATCAAGTGTCTTGTAAATTTTTATTCTCTAGAAAAATATTGTCCACATATGAATAATCAACTTAAAAAAAATGAAAAACTGCAAACATATTGTGAGATGAAAGTTAAACATAATACAATAAATATGAAAGTATTATAGTAATTAATTTTGTTTTTAATATTCAATAAATAATAATAGATAAAATTAAAAAATAAAAAATAAAAGTATATCTATAACAATATATAAATATATAAATAGATTACCCTCTTTTGTGTTCACATTTTATTTTTCCAGTTTTATCCTTAATATTATTTTAAAAATTATAACATTTTATATATAATAATATATAAAGAGAGACCGGTGTAATCGCTCGGACCATGTTTTTTGTTTTGTTTTTCTTTTAATTTTTAAAATAGATTTATTATTATTATATATTAATAAAAATTTAATTTAAATGTTTATTTTTATCGGATTAATTGTATATAATTATTAATTCATTATTTTAGCATAGAATTGATATTATTATATATCAATACGAGATTTTTCTATGTTCATTCAATAATATTGCTCATGTCTTTTGGTGAATAAAAGAAAAAATTGATACCATGTTAATTCAATAATATTGTTCCTATTTTTGGTCAATAAAATAAATAAACTTTTTTAATATGGCAATAAATTGTGGGGAGTGAAAAAAGCAAATATTATTTAAATTTTTGTATTATATTAAAAAAATAATTAAGTTTGATTAAAGAATTTTGAATAATATTTTTAAATATTTAAATAGAATAATTATATCATAATATTGTCTTAAAAATTTTAATTAATTTTTAATGCATTAATCTTTTATATATA
>Ga0214543_1013380_pt1 | contig 10339 bp, 4 predicted proteins | sample CNSS2metaG_FD_160094 | JGI IMG/M metagenome (GOLD analysis project Ga0214543, IMG submission 160094) | Root nodule microbial communities from cowpea collected in UCLA plant growth center, Los Angeles, California, USA - CNSS2 | ecosystem: Host-associated > Plants > Roots > Nodule | place: USA...
ATAAGATTATATATATATATATATATATATATATATATATATATATATATTATTTAGGATAGTTAATAAACTGTGAGTACTTTAGTAATTCAAATGGGATGAGATGAGTATTAGGATGAGTATATGTTAAATAAATATATTTGTAATTCTTAAACTTTAACACAAGTTTAAATTTGTTTCTATTCCAAATTTCGATATAGATTATTTGTAAGCTTAAAATAAACAAATATAATTCTTTTAACCCAACTGAGTTTAATTTTATTTACATGTCAAGAGGTATTTTAGACTGATCTCTAAGATATTTACACCGTTTGACATATTCCAACTCAAATGTCAACTAAACATCGTTTAACATATAACAAAAAGTAATGTCATTAAGTAAAGATGACTATATATATTTTTTAAGTTTAAAGATAAAAAAAATCAAAGTTTGAAACAATTGTGAATTCTAATTACATACTACAAACATATTTAACCCTTAACTAATAATATTAAATTATTTTACTTATCCTTTTAAAATTAATTTATAAAAGTAAAATAATTAATTCGTAATTTATTTTATTTTATTTGCTCTTCACGTATACAAAACAAATAAATGTATGTATTATTTATTTAAAGACGAGAAGAGTGAGTTACTCTCTCAAAGAGAATAAAAAACATAATATTTAACTTTTATAAATAATGAATAAAAGGAACTAAAATTTTGTGTGGGGTGAAGAAAATATCTTTCTTAAAACTTTCAATATTTGTTTATTGGAGTATTTTGTTTAAAAGCATTAATTATTGCAATTAATGCCCTCTATTAATATTAAAGAGTTTAATAATGACATAAATTAGAAAGTATGTATTGGTACGCGGTTAGTTTTAAATGGTCGTTTGTATTCAACATTTAGTGAAAGTGCGAGGGACCACAGAATTAAACATCTCTGAGCAACTTCTGACAATGATAATCTGCACTTTCTAAGAAAACGATGTCGTAACGGGTTTTGATATCTCATATCTATCCTTATAAAAAAATTTATTTCTATTCTCATGGTCAGATTTAATGGATATTAAATTTTTATCTCATTTTTATCTTCAGCAAATAATGGGTATAATCTCATACACATACCTGTATCCATTCTCTTACTATTCCAATATTAATTTTAATTAATTTTTATAAAAAAAAAAATACGGTAAAAAAAACATAATATTATCAAATATTCAATATTAGACGATAGTTGTTTGTTCGATATCAAATATTTTAAAATAAATTATAATTGTTTACATTTTAAATTAGAATACCAAATAAATTTTCATCATAATACCAAAACATTTATTAAATTTACAAACTGCAAACATTAATGAAACCTAGTTGATAAAATTTAAAAATATAAAAGGAAAACAAATATTCAAATTAAAATATATTTTAAATGTTTGTTTACTTTAATTTTTAAAATTCTAATGAATCTCTTTTTTATACACTAATAAAAGTTACAATACATCATTTCATCAAAATGATGCAAAAAACAAATAATAAAATTTTAACATAGATCTTGTGTCTTTTGAACTTCAATGTATGTTGGATGGTGATAAGAAAAATATTCATGGCAATTACATTAAATTTTTATATTGTAGTAAATAAAATTTATTTATACAATTATAGTAAAATTTACAGTATGATTGATAAATGAGTTAGAAAATAAAAAATAATTAGATAAAATATATCGAAATAATATTTTACATGATAAAAATAAACAATAAATAAAAATATTAAAAAATTAACAAAAGTGTGTCTTAGAAGTAATTTGAGAGACTATTGAAAGAAATCGTACAAAGGAAAACAAATGTATAATTAAGGGTACGATAAGATGAAAAGTTTTCAAATACCTTAGAGATCTAAGAAAACTTTTCAAATATCAACATACATACTTAATACTCAATGGTTGAGAAATAACGAAAATTGTTTCACTGAAACAAAAGTTCTTCAAATGAAACAAAAATTAATAACAAGTAAATAATTTTTTTTATATTACCTATTAAATGAAAGATTTATGCTATTAAACACTTAAATTGAGAGTATTAGACATTTTAATGTGAAAGGAAAATATACAATAAATAAAAATATTAAAAAATAATAAAAATATTCAAATGTGAGACATAATTTTTTTTAATTCACATACATCATTTTAACATAATTACATAAATGTTATGATAAGATGAAAAATACATTAGAGATGCGAATGAGTTTCATGACAAACCAAATAATTAGAAGAAATAAAAAAAAAAATATATATATATATATATATATATATATATATATATATATAGATGGTTACTTAATTAATTATGAATATTTTAATAATTTAAACGGAGACGAAGATATGGCAGGGAGGGGTATTTTGGCGGAGATATGTACATCCCATACCCAATTGAAAAAGTCGGGAATTTCTCATACTCATACCCAATCAATGCGAAAATTTCCCGTCAAAACGAAGACGGATTCGGGCAATACCCACGACAGGGACGAAATTTATGTCATATCTAGGTTTAACACAAAATTTTGGCACATTTTGACACCGTTTAATTTTATTTTTATTTAGTGATAGCGCGTGGACCTATAGATTTAAACATCTCAAAGCAACTTTCTTCTTCCTTTTTAAACCATTTTTATTTCTAAGTTTTAACAAAATATATTACTATTTTTCTCGGTGTGCTTACGGAAAAAAGATATTTGAAATTAATTAATTAAAAAATAAAATTAAAAGTGGGAAAAAGGCTTTTTGTATATCTTTATTTTTTTTTTGGAAAATAGAAAAACAAACAATGGATAAGAGTGGTTAGTAGAATTGTTGAAATAAATTAGTGATTTGTAACATGATTTACCTTTATATTTATTTTTAATAGGGATAAAATAGAACATGAAAATATGTACAATGAAAAATGTTTTTACATATTTTATTAGGTTTACAATTATTATTATTATTATTATTATTAGTGAAAAAACAAGTATAAATATTTTAACGATTGTTAATTTTTATAATTATATAATATAGTTTTTTAAATATTAGAAATAGGGTCCGTAAATAGAAGGATATAAAGAGAATAAAAAAATGATGCAGAAACTATTACAAAAAAAATCGAATGTGTATGGATCCACGTTGATAAATTCTAATTTTGTATTCGAATTTAAATTATAAATATATTTAACTATTAATTTAATATTAAACTATTTTTATTTAATCTTTTAACATTAATTTATGAAAAGAAAAATATTTAATTAAATAGTTGTAATTTTTTTTTCTTTTTCGACTTTTAAAAATAATAAATAAAAGAAAACTAAAATTTTGTGGAAAGAAGAGAATAATCTTTCTTAAAACTTTAAATATTTGTTTTAATTGAGTATTAACTGCATAAAAATTTTATATTTGTATGCAGTTAATATTAAATGATAATTTATATTTAATATTTAATAAAAGCGCGTGAGACTAAGATAGTTAATATTAGATGGTTATTAATATTTAATATTTAATAAAAGCGTGTGGGACTATGATAGTTAATATTAAATGGTCATTTATATTTAGTATTTAGTGAAAGCGCTAAGATAGTTAATATTAAATGGTCATTTATATTTAATATTTAATGAAAGCGCATGGCACTAAGATAGTTAATATTAAATAGTCATTTATATTTAATATTTAATGAAAGTGCGTGGGATTAAGATAGTTAATATTAAATGGTGATTGTATTTTATTTGACGTTTCAAATATATTTCATGATAATATTTGAATTGTTTATACCATTTAAGATATTTTTGCTTCAATGTTAATTCAATTATTATCGTAAAATGAATTTAAAATGTCAAATAAATTTAATAAAATTTGGTAAAAATGACTAAATTTACACATTTATATTATAAAGATGAAAGACTAAATTAATATGAATTAATTCCAAAATTTATTTAAATTTTAATAACTAAAAACATATTTAACTCTTTCAAATTCACTTTATTTATACCGAGTCAGAGATATTGTGAGAAAAAATTGTGAAAATTTTGTTTTATAACATGATTGTCCTTTTACAAAATTGAAGGGTGTGTTCCGCATCCTCACTATAAAAGCTTCTGAAGTTTTTATCTTCAATGTGACCATTTCTCTTTCCTTCTTATCTGATATTTCATTTTCCAATCTGCACCTTCTTCTCAACCGTTAAACAATTGCGTGGGTTTTCCCTGCTGCAGAATGTCTTCTGCTCAGAATTATAGTTGTGTTCTTCCCGAGAATATGCTCATGGAAATTTTGTCATGGCTTCCGCCGAAGGATGTCGTGTGATTCAGATGCGTTTCAAAAGAGTGGAACCACCTTGTCTCTGATCCTGCATTCGTGAAACTTCATCTTCAAAGGTCTCCAAAAAACACTCACATCCTATTGACCTTTGTACAGGACAAGGATTATGCCGTAATTTGCCCTATACAAGATTTACTAGACAACCCATCATTCACCCTTGAAACTTTACATCGCAACAATCGCCCATTTACACTGTCTTGGGTGTCTGCAATGGCTTAGTATGCTTACAGCAGGATACTTATAATGGAGAGGGCTTTTCAGAATACTGGTTTCGGATTTGGAATCCGGCCATAAGGGTCATGTCTAAAGACTCTCCACATATTCGTCTTAGAATCAGCGATTATAAAGATGTTTCCTGGTTTAGGTTTGGGTTTGGATATGATGAATGGAGTGACACTTACCAAGTTGTGTTCTTGGATAATAATAAGAATGAATCGCAGACACTGGAGGTAAGAGTTTGGTCTTTAGGAGATACTTGTTGGAGGAATACGTTAACTTGTGACCCTGTTCCTACTGCTAGCTATGGAACTCCTCGATTTTTTGGAATTTTTATGAGTGGTACTTTAAACTGGTTAGCATTTCCCAAATCCTACTCTGATGATGATGTTAAAATGAATTAGCTTGAAATATTTTCTTACCATCTAAAGGATCAGACATGCAGATATTTTCCTATGCCTGATGGCATTTCAGAAGTCTATGTTTGTGGTCATGAGCTTGATGTTTTGAAGGGTTGTTTGTGTCTTTTTCATCATTATGAAGATAACTTCATTGTTTGGCTGAAGAGAGAGTTTAACGATGAAAAATCTTGGTCCAAGTTACTGACTTTTAGTTATCAGGAATATCTCAATGATTACTCTCCATTAGAGTTCTCGATTATCTATATTTGTGAGGATGATGAGGTTGTGCTGATTGCAGACACTTATATATTTGAACCGAGATTTATTCGGTACAACACCAGATATAGTAGAATAGATGGGGATGAACTCCGCAAGAATGACAAATGGTATCTTTTCTCTCATGAGTATGTTCACAGCTTGGTTTCTCCGTGTATGAATTAAGTTGTCTTAATTGATGTTGATAAGGCTATGACATATCATATGAGGTTAAGGATGATATGAAGTTTCGTAGTCTTTCTGGAAATGTATTATGAATTGTAGAATGCAAGTTGTCTTTCTGAATTATGTAATTCATGCTGTATTTTTAATTTTCCATTGCATAATTTATAATAATTTTTAAATTATGCAATACATGATTAAATCCACCATGAACAAATTAAGGATCACTTATAGAGTTCAGTGATATATTTTAATTTTGTGTCTTGAATTTAAAAATTAAAACATTTTTTTACCATTAATTTAATATTAAATTATTTATATTCATCCTTTTAAAATTAATTTATACAAACATAATTAATTAAATAGATATATATATATATATATATATATATATATATTATTTAAAGATGAGAAGATAACTCGAGGTAGAGTTACTTGGAAGAGAATAATGAACATGATATTTAACGTTTTAAAACAAAAAATAAAAAGGAAACCAAAATTTGGTAACGAAGAAAATATTCTTTCTTACAACTTTAAATATTTGTTTTAATTTAGTATTTCTTTAAAAGCATTATTTATTGCAATTGATGCACTCTATTCATATTAAAGGGTCGTGACATAAATTAGAAAGTTTGTATTCATTGTTCTTAAACGTCTCAAAGCAGTTCCTTATAATGATATTCATTTTCCTTTTAAACCACTTTTAATTTCAAGTTTTAACAGAATTATTTTTTGTATCCGTGTGCTTATGAGAAAAAGATATTTGAAATGAATTAATTTGAAAAAATAAAACTGAAACTGGGAAAGAGATTTTTGTATCTTTTGAAGTGATTAGTAGAATATGGTATTGTGTTATTGGTGGCCTAAGTATATCTAGATGTACATAAGTCTAGACGGAGATATATCATGTAGTCTCGGTTTTCACTATGCTTATATTATTTGAATTATCATGTTTTATTTTTTTATTTTTATATTTTATTATTATTTTGTTAGATATTTTAGGTCTTTTTTAATAAAATTAGAAAAAATAAGTATTTGGTTTACATATTTAATATTTGACAAATAAGTAATAATATCAAAAAAATTAAGAAGAATATCAACAAAATTTAATTATCAAGTACAAATGTTTGGATGTTCTCTTCCTATAAGGATAATGTGATCTCGGCGAGGGAGTCTCGTACCTTGGGTTGATATATCTTCTAATTTGATGTGTTATCATGTCTTCTTCCGGAATGACTAGGGTGTCCCATATGGAGGGAGTGCCTGCAAAAACACTCTGACGCTGAAGTTAGAAACATGTTACAGATGGGGATACATAACAAAATTGATTCTTCTCACATACCTTATGAATAATGACTATATATAATACCAGGATGAGTCCTATTTATTAGGCCTAGGATTCCTCATATTATCTCCTTTTAGGATTTTCTAATGTGTTTACTTATCCTTAATCTTTTTGTGATTAATCTTATGTACACTCGTTTGTAGTGACTTTCATGTCCCTGACTTCGTGGTACAGGCTGAGGTACTAGGGGTGGTCATGGATTGAATTTTTAATGATCCAATCTACATCCATTTTAGATCCAAATAATTGGATCAAATTTTGGTATAATTACTCGTATAGTACCTAGTTTGGGGCTAGTGTGTCAAATAAGTACCCAGTTTAAAAAAAGTGTCAATTGCATCCTAACTTTTGAAAAAGTGCTTCAATTAGGTCCCTTTCAAAGAGAGTTGACTAATGCCGTTAGTCAACGTGTCACGTGTTAGTATGTGGTTTTTTTTAATATTTTTAATTTTTTTTAAAATTTTTTAAAATTTTTTGAAAAAAAAATGCCATGTGTCAAATCCTTGTGTGTGACACGTGGCATTGTCAGTGCTATATGGCATTGTCACTATCAGATGTCATTGTGTTGATTTCGATTTATTCCCCATATATGTCTTTTTGTTTCAATTTAGTACCTAAGTATGTGTATCTGATTCAATTTTGTCCCAAATTTTTTTAATAATTAAAATGTTTTTGTAATCCATTTTTTATATGATTAAAAATAATTAAGTATAAATATTTTTACAAAATTAAGTACTAATATTTATATTGTTTCTCTCAATTTCACACCAAATTTATTATTTGTATAAATGTTATACAAATATTTTTTATTAAAAACGAATTTTTAACATATTACTTTATTAATTACTTTTTTATTAAGTACTCATGTTATATATTCTTTTACTAATTTTAAACCAAAATTTCTATTGGTATGAATGTTATACTAATTTTTTTTTATTAAAAATGACTTAATAAAATGACTTTTACCACTAAATTTTAATATAAATATCAAATACTTAATTTTTGTAAAACTTTTATACTTAATTACTTTTAATTTTATAAAAAATGGATTTTAATTATTAAAAAATATTAGGTCAAAATTGAATCAGATACACATAAGTAGGAACTAAATTGAAACAAAAAAATATATATGGGGACCAAATCGAAATTAACACAATGGCATCTGATAGTGATACTGACACGTGGCATTGCAATGTCACGTGGCACTAACAATGCCACGTGTCACACACACGGACTTGACACGTGGCATTTTTTTTAATATTTTTTTTCAAAAAATTCTAAAAAATTTTAAAAAATTAAAAAAAAATCACATACTGACACGTGGCACGTTGACTAACGGCGTTAGTCAACTCTGTCTGAAAGAGACCTAATTGAAGCACTTTTTCAAAAGTTGGGATGCAATTGACACTTTTTTAAAACCAGGTACCTATTTGACACACTAGGCCTAAACTGGGTACTATACGAGTAATTATACCTAATTTTTATCTAAATCCATTTTTTTAGCAAAATTAGTTTGATTTTTCTTAAAATTCAAATCCAAATATTTGGATCAAGATTTAAATCCAGTCCAAATATTTGAATCAAGTTCAAAATCTAGAATCTATTTTTTGTAAATAAAATTTAAATTGAATTTTTAAAATTTGTGTCCTTAAGGTCGACTCGATACAATTTGGCTAGAGTTGTCAATTTAGTCCAACCCCCACGTGGGCTAGGGCCAAAAAAGCCCACAGGGCAAAAAAGCCCCCATTAAAGAAGTCTGTAGGGCCAAAACCCACACAAAAACCTTATGGGTCAAGGCCCGCCCATAAACTTTCTTCTTAAACATGAAAAATATATTATTAAACTTTCTATCGCAGCTCAAGGTCAACAGGTCTAGTCGTCGTGCTGACCCGACCTCACATAGTCGGGTCATCGGGTCCAGCTAACCCGTAAGGGTTGCCGACCCTACCCAGTCCATACGAGTCGTTGGGCCGACTCAGCCTCCCCAGGGATTGGGTCAACTCAGCCTGTCCAGGTCATTGGGTCGACTTAGCCTGTCTGAGTTGTCGGGCCTGCCCAGTCCGTATAGGTCGTTGGACACAACCTATTTGAGTTGTCGGGTCAGACCAACCCCTCCGGGTCTTCGGGCTCTCCTGGCTCGTTCAGTTCATCGGGCCCGTCTGACTTTTTTGGGTCGTCGAGCCTGATCGACTCGTCCAGGTCTTCGAATTTGCCCAGCTCGTTCGTGTCTTTGGGCCCGCCCGACCCGTTCAGTTTGTCGGACCCACCCGACCTTCATGATTGTCGGGCCTGCTCGGTTCGTATAGGTCATCAAGTAAGGCCCATCCAAGTCTGGATTTAGCCTAATCCATTTGAACCTTTAGCCTAACCCAACAAAAAATATAAATTGAAATTTTGGATTGGATTTTTTGGATTATCCGTATTTGAAAATCTTGATTTAGAGAATGGAATACAATTCATAAAATATATAAAATGTAGATTAGATTGAAATCCAGATCCATTAAAATTGATTTTAAATGATTGGATTAGAGCAAAAGTGGATCAGATCAAGAAAATTAGATTTTTTTGCCCACCCCTAGTACTAATCCTCGGGTCTTCAATGTGCATTGGCTGAGATGTTCTCATCCATGGGTCTTCAATGTGCGTTATTTGAGGTATCCTAGATGTTGACCTAGGTGTCCTCATCCAACCACTATACTATAGTGTAAGTTAGTGCATCCTCCTCTTTGACTCACATGGATATGCATGTCGAGGTGTCCTCTTTAACTAATGTGGGTGTGCAGGCCGATGTGTCTTCTTCCTTGGATCACTAGTACATTAACCCAAGGTCGAAGAATTCTAGCTAAGAGGAGTCATGCACAATCAAATTATAAATAGATCATTAAATTATAATATTATTGTTTATTTGATAAAAAAATGTGTAATCCTAATTTATATTAAAAAGTCTAATAATGACATAAATTAAAATTTTTGTATTTCTTTGTAGTTAATGTTAAATGGTCATTTTATTTAAAATTTAACGATAACGTGTGAGACCTACAAATTTAAACATCTCAAAGTGTGTGGATCTACATTCTCTTTATAAAAGAGTTTGCAAGATAATATAATATCTGTGATGAAAAATTGGTACCCGTAGGTAGCATGTATTTTTAATATCCGTCTACAAACGAATCAGGTACAAGTATCATTTTATCCATACCACGAGTATCCATTACATGCAAAAAATTCAAATTCAAATTTAATTTATATTTTATTAAGTTAAATTTAATTAAAATTAAAATTTAATTTATATTTTATTAGTTTAAATTTAATTAAAATAAAAATTTAATTCATATTTTATTTTATTTTTTAATTTAAATTTTATTTTAAAAACTTATAAAATATATTTTTTAAAATATCCGTGAGAATCAACGGGTAGCCGCAAGTTTTATAAAACCCACAAGTATTTTTTAAACAGGTATCCAACAAGTAATGAGATAGGTAATGAATGGATCTTTTTGTTACGAGTCGAGTTGTGGGTAGGCATTATTCGTGTCCGACTTGACCTGTTTCCGTCACTTGTAACATAAAACATCTTTTCATCTTTAATGTGACCATTTCTCTTTCCCTCTTCT
>Ga0214543_1013382_pt1 | contig 10337 bp, 9 predicted proteins | sample CNSS2metaG_FD_160094 | JGI IMG/M metagenome (GOLD analysis project Ga0214543, IMG submission 160094) | Root nodule microbial communities from cowpea collected in UCLA plant growth center, Los Angeles, California, USA - CNSS2 | ecosystem: Host-associated > Plants > Roots > Nodule | place: USA...
AACATCCTCAGCATCACCTGTATCAACATCTGCTCCCGTGTAACGAATTACACGATCATCGCCACACACAAACAGAAAGGGTGAGCTGAGAAAATAAAATAACAAGCATATAAAACACAAGATAAATCATATACCCATTTTATTCATTATCTATAATTCTTGGCCAAGACCTTAACCCCAAGACTTATCAGTCTTCAAATCATACAATTGGTTAGCCTTGGACTCGGGAATCTAATGCTCACATGAACCTACCCGCTTGTGGTCCTGCCTCTACGAACCTCCCCGCTCGTAGTCCTGCTCTACGAACCTCCCCGCTCGTAGTCCTACTCTACGGACCTGCCCGCCCGTAGTCCAACACATGTGATCCACCAGCCTCCGTACCTCCCCGCACGTGGCATCTCTCAACGTGAGCACGGAACATAAGAACCTACCTCGCTCGTATCCCCACGTGAGAGTAACTGAATATGAACCTCCCCGTTCATATCATCACATGTCAAACACCATCCATGAACCTACCCGCTCATGGCACAGCATCTCCCGATCCAAGCAAAGCATCATTGTCAGTTAAAAACAACACACCAGGAAGCAAAGAACAACAGCATTTCCGCCTGGCTCGGCCCACACGCCGCCAGGCGAAACTGTTCCAGACCGCCTGGCGGTATTCACTCACCGCTAGGCGCCAGCGTCCTCCCAGACCCACTGTTTTTCCGTCACCGCCTGGCGGAGCACACCGTGCCGCCAGGCGCCACTCAAGGCACAACTCTCTCATACTAAGGCTATCGCCTGGCGGTATTCAGTGGACCGTCAGGCGCCATACCAGAAACATTCTGCAGCCGGTCTTGGCACACTCACTGATAGGTTCCGAACTAGAATGATATCACAGACATCACTTTTCACATTCATCATAACTTTATGCAAAATTACTCAACCATACGCCAACCAATTAAGTTCATTTTCTCGCCTATTTTACCTTTCACTAGCGACCCCTTACCTATAATTCTCCACCATCAATCACTATAAAATTTAAGATTTACCAAGTTCCTCAAATACTAGCCAATGATCCAACCACTCTCGAAATGAGACTATTATACTGTACCTCATCACACCATACAAACCAGCATTACCACAAAATTTCTCTTTCTACTTCTTTAGCCTCAAATTCACCCTTCCCACCATTTCTCATGTCAACACGCTGTTTCCCGTCCCATTCCTACACCATAAATGAAGCCTGTGCATCATAAACCTGCAACTGATTTAGCATAGTCACACTCCTTATTTGAAACACACTTTCCTTTAATCCCATCATATCACGCTCACCTTCATCTTTGTTCCGATCCCCAATACTCAACAATCACATTATATCGTCCCCCACTGGTTCGTCAACGATTTCCCAACACTACTCACACAACTAAAGTTCTCTCCTTACTTTTACCAAATTTAAGAATTATGAATAGTCAATGTGCTTCGCCACCGCCTGGCGGCACGACTAACACCGCCGGGCGGCACACCAGACCTAGTCTAAAAACTAGGTTTCTCCCTACCTGCGATATTTGTCAACCCTTACCATCATCCAGACTTATGACTACAAGCACTCAAATACAACATTACAGATATGATGGCTCCAATTTAGTTTGCAATTCAAATCATAATATAATCGTGACCTCTACCCTCATGCGTTCAAACATAAGCGACTCCTCACGAGTGGGTCTAATTCCCACTATCATGCCATTCTAATCCAATTTCGAGTTAGCATCACACCCAACCAAGTCAGCACAATATGATTTCAGAAATCACAATGACCCTTCACACAACAACATCAAAAATCAGTCAAAGAACACAAGCACTATCAAACCGCCTGGCGGATATTCATCCCTGCCAGGCGGTTTAAGTTACTCAGAAGCCAAATCACTCACAAACTGTTGAACCGCCTGGCGGCACATGCATGCCCGCCAGGCGGTTTCTGGGCAGAACCCAGAAAACGCGAAAAACCAGTACAGTTAAGGCAAAATTCCATACGCTTATGATCATACAAGGCATAACATGACGGTCATGAAAAAGAGACACTCGAAAACAACTCCCCTTACCTCTGATCCTCGCTCTAAACACGGATTGGATATGACTTTTAATTCCACCACCACCCTTGTCCTTTACTTGCACTCTCACAATGGCCTGCACTCCGCTCCTTGCCCTCCACCGTGACAATGACCTCTGAAACCTTCTCCCAGACCTTCACACTCAACCCTCAGTCTCTGCCCTCTAATCTCTTTTCCTCTCTCACTATTACTCTCTCTTAATTACCCTTTTAGTGCCTTACCCGAATTTTAATAAAAAAATCACATTTAAGGCTAGACCAAGGTTTAATTATCCCTTTGTTTTCCAGCCCTTAGGTTACCCTCCATTGGCTGCTAGGTTTCTAACCCTTTCACATTCATGCCAAAGGAAAAATGGCAAAAAACGGAATTATTTAGTTCTCAACAAGGTTTGAACCCACACTCATGCACATACCAAGCCAAGGCCAAACCATTCAACCAATCCAAATTTCATGATAACTCCTACAAATTTTAGGAATTTATCATCACTACTCATTCAATCTATAATTACATAAAAATGCATAATTTAATAACATCCAAGTGACACACATAGGACTCGAACCCAAGTCCTCACACATAATAAAAGTACTCTCAACCACTTGAGCTAGTAAATTTCCACGTCATAGTCCCTCACATTTATTGCTTTAAATGTTCTCGCTGCCCGTCCTAATTAAATAATTAATTACATAACTATTTAATTTTCCCGAGTCTTACAGTTCACGTTCTGCATGCGGTCCACCCGTCACGAACTCCTCGCTCGCGACTCAATCCAAGCACATCCCAAAATCCTAGGGACTTAGTCCATCAAGCCCAACACCCCAAACACAAGCATATACTTCTTATACATTAGAAAAGGACAAACCCACAGCTCCACAACACACACAAGCATAGAAATTTTCGCATTCTCGCTTAAGCCAAGGGCTTCGCCTAGGCTAATCCATCAACCTCGCTTAAGCTAACCCACCTCGCCTGAGCGAGGGTGAAACAGTGGTTGCACCACTTCATCTCGCTTAGGCGATTCCGTCTCGCCTGAGCGAGACCTAAATTCGCTCAAAATACACAGCCCATCGCCTGGTCGAGAATTCAACGTAAAACAGCATCACTCTCATCGTGACCTCGCTTAGGCGAGCCATTCTCGCCTAAGTGAGTGTATTAGTCGCTCAACACCTTAAACCCCTCGCCAGAAGGAGAAGTAATGCCCACCGCATACAGATTTAATCGCGGCCTCGCTTAGGCGAGCCATTCTCGCTTAAGCGAGTGTATCTGTCGCTCAACACTGACACATGTCGCCTAAGCGAGCAACGCAAACCAAAAACCAGAAACGAGGTTCTGCAACTCTCGCTTGGGCGAAACTTGTAGAGTTTCGTCTATGTTCATGCACACAATTCACCACAACCAGTACCAAAACATCACTCAATCATTACCAACACAATGTAATGGCAAGTCAACCTCAGAATCATGCTTCCTATTCATATGGGCTACCAAAAATTCAAGTATAAAATCAACAATGACACAATCCATACCAAACCTTCACCCTAATCATATAATGCATCACATGGTTGTGCACACAACCTTAAACCAATCAAACTCTTAATCACTGCACATAATACACAAATTTCATGACAAACAGAAATCAATTGAGAAAGCCATGACACAGAACCATACACATATCATGTAATTCACACGCACAAAGGACAACTCCCATAATCTGAAATTCTTGCTCCAAATGATAGCCTTTGAGGGTTTCCTCCAATTTCTCAATCAGCCTAATCCTTTCTTTCAAGTCTTCTCCCAATAGCACTCACTTCTCTTCTCACACTCTCAAAATAGTGGTTTTTCAGCCCCGGGTGCCCCTTTCTACTAGGGTTCTCTCGGCCCTTTCAAATTCAAGTCAACACTAATTTTAGAAAAAAAATAAAGTCTACTCTATGTCCCCTAAGGTTTGAACCCATGACCATACCAATGCCAATTCATTTCACAACCACTCAACCAACTCATATTTAGTGATAATTATCAAAATACTATGATTATACCATCACTCATTAGGCACAATATATATTATAAAAATTAATAGCAAATAAATAACACAAAATTGGAAAACATAAGACTTGAACCCAAGTCCTTTCACACACAACCAAGTACTTTCAACCATTTGAGCTAGTACTTTTCCACATCATACCAATTAACATTTAATGCCATTAAAGCTTCTCCCTCCCACATTTATTAATTAATTAATTATTAATTTAATTAATTTCCACCGGTCTTACAAATAGTCGTGTACAAATACAAATCATAATAATTTGACCTTAGCTTAGTAATAGTAAGTGAGTCACCGACAATTTGTAAGACAAAGAGACCTCATCTTCGATCAAATAAAATTATGGTGCAGCCATAAGTTTTTAAAAAGAAAAAAGAAAAAAGAAAAGGGCATGGTATTGTACAAAAAATCTATCGTTTCTCATCAATTAATCTTTATCACTCTTGTCAATACACCTAGTAAAATACACAACATAGTAATTTCCCCCCTAAAAATGCTACATGATTCATATGCATAAACATTCAATATTACAGTAGATTATGACTACTACCCAAACTCTATTCAGATCCATACTCACACATTAGGATTTGTGATAATTAGATTTTTTAGCTTCTAAAAGAAAAACATATTGAAAATAGCTTTTTAGTCACGTAAAATATTTTTGGATATTCTAATGTTTGTTGATGTAGCTAAAATTAAGTTTAAGCTCATTCAAGATGTGAGAATAAATTTATCAAAGTTACAAAACACCTCCAAAATAAGGCAAAAATCAACAAATTCTAGAAATATTTGTCCTACACCCCCTAATTTACTTATACAACCCCTTTTTCAGCAACGAGATTGTCAAAATGCCATATGTCATTATCCTACCACACACATATGCACCAATTAGGACTTGCCATGTGTCCATCATCCAACCATTTCACAATCCTACCAATCACAGGTTGCCACCTCATCTCAATCTTCTCCTTTCTCACCTGCCAGAACGTAGACCATGTTGCAACCAGTAGAGCAACTCTTCCACGCATCTTTCAGAGATCACGCCACCATTGTCAGCTTCACCATAGCACTACTGAACATCATCAACCATCGCACATGTCGAAGACCGCGTTCTATCCAACCTAGAACTCAACCATCCTCCACGCGCAATGTCGAAAAAAGCGAGCAACTATTTGCCAATAGACCACCATAGTTGTAATCACCACTCAACCATAATAGCAACATCAACATCTTTCAACTATAGAAGAGATCGTGCAACACCTCCACCAACAATGGCGAGGCTTGATAGATATAAGCTACAACGAACGATGGTGGCTTGTTAGTGACCTTGTCTAGCACGAGAATAAATTTAGGCTTGGGATTTATAATAAGAAACTTGGGCAAAAATTAATTGTTGAAAATTTTGTTAGATATTCTTAAATAATTTATTTATTTAATTATACAAGTAAATATCAACAGATAATATTTGCCAAATCTTTTTAAAATTAGGTAAATCTTTCCAAATCTTTGTATATATTGATAATTGCCAAAAAGATAAGTGATATATTATGATTCTTTAAAAAAATATTTGGAGGATATTACATTATCAAAAAGGTGATTTCAACAACAGAAAACCTAGACACAAAGCTCAGTCAAATTTCAATATAAGGAGACCTAGTGGAAAGAGAAACGGGAGTTTAGTAACTCTAATTTTGTGTAGTTGCCATCCACCACGTCTACCACCTTCTTTCCACTACTTTTTTCACTCTTTCTTTCATTTTTTTTAATTCATCATGTATATCACCCCATCCATGGAGTGTTAAGACTATAGGTTGATTTTTTTCTATAATTTTTTAATGGATTTTGAAGTTAGAATAAAATATCTTTTTTTACTATCATTATGATTTATGTTTATTTATGTCTTTTTGTCTCTAAATCAAGTAAAAGTAAAGATTTTTACATTGTAGCTAGTTAGCACGATGTTCAATCTACATGCATATTAAATTTTTTAATTTTAATTGAGACTATATTTTGATTAAATTTAGAAACTTTCATGTGATTCAATACTTTTGGCAATAATTCACTAGAACAAATAGAGTAAATTACGATGGCTATTTTCGTAAAATGTGACTGTTTTAACTGCCACAATTTATACTTGTGCAATTTCAATGACCGTTGCAATCCGTGTCACCACAAAGTATAATGTGACAGTTCCAAGCGACTACCACAACAACCGCCATTTTTTACATTGTATAAAATGACAGTTTCTTTAGGAAAAATTGAGGCAACCGTCACAATGTTTTAAGCAAAATTATATTTACTAAAATAGTGGCACTTAAAAACGCAACAATTAATTCACATTATATTATGGTGTTTATACCTACCATTATTATGATCTGTCATTAATTTTTTTCCTACATGACATCATTCTCCTTACCATATCCTTAATAGTTCTCTTTCGTGTTTCAACCACACCATTCATGCTAGGTGACCCTAACATGGTCTACTAGGGGTCAATTCCACATTCGTCTAGGTACTTGGTGAAAGGTCCCAAACGTTGTTCACTTGAACCAGCATATATACCATAGTATTCACCACCACAGTAAGATCTAACAATCTTAAGTCTTTGTTGAGTTGATTTTCAACTTCAACCTTAAATGATTTGAATATTGTCCAAAGATTGAGACTTTTCATTTTTTTTGTCTTGTTTATCTTTAATGTGTTCAACACAAATAGCAAGGTTTGTAAAGTCAATTGAATTCAAGATCCCATTTGACATAAGTCGGTCAACCCTATTTACAAACATGTGACCTAAGCATTAATGTCATAATGCTTCAGAGTTAATATTATCAATTTTAGTATTGACCTTTTAACATACCTTTCTTTACACGTCAAGCATGGCATTTGGATTGCTACATTTCTTCTTTACGTCTCCAATCTTATTGTAAAAGAAACAATTATCACGTTGATTTTATATCTTGTGTGTTGGACCCTTAACACCTTCATTCTTGGGATCCTCAAATTTTCTTTCTTTTGCCCTTGTCTTAAAATATGCTCACAACATGAGCACTTTAGGTATTTTCTTACTTCATCATTTCCTCTTCTCGCAAACAATATGAAGTTAGCTTATTAAGAGACCATTTCTCCTTTTAAAAGTTATAAGATATGTTAAACTGGCCAAATTATAAAGGAAATAAATCGATACTAAATGTATGAGCAAACCTTTCAACATCTCAAGCTTTAGTGCCTTAAGTGTTGAAGCAATATTTGACATTCTCATAATGTATTCAAAAAGGAAATCTTTGGCACTTGTTATCTCAAAGATAATACCCCTAAACACCTTAGGAATGTCAAGCTTAAGGATCATAATCCTCACGCAATTTTAGTGATCCCATTTCTCACAATCTCTCCTCTCTTTAGAGTTACTAGAGCCCATAAGAAAAATGGGTTTCTCATAATCCTTAATGCAAGGTTAAGATCTATGCAACCAAGAACAATTTTTGTTTTCTTTTTCCATTCCTTAGAATTTGTTCCCTTAAGAACTAGAATCGAATTCAAATTAGCAAATATTGGAATAATAGTAATTGAATTAAGAACAAAACAAATAATGTAATTTTACTCACATCATAAACAAAATTCAATCAGCAATATGTTCAAGTAATGGCATAACCCATGATAAGATACCAATGCCCCATCAATGACATGTCTTTAGACAGTAATAGTAATTGCTAGTTATCATGTTGTAATGATCCAAACATTGATAGTAAAACATGTCAAACAACATACATATCTTTGGATTATTTATCATTGATAAGTAACACCTCACAAATTATCAGGCACACCATACATTTATAATTCCAATTCGGCCCATCATCAAATTAAAATATTATTTTAGGGTATTTATACAATAACCTTTCATGACAATTATACCCTTAATCATAAACTTAATATTAACAAACCACTTTATAATTTTAAGTAAACATTTAATGACCTTAACACATTTAAATAATATATATTTGACAAAAAAATATTCTTAATCTCTATTCCTAACAAAGTACAGGAAGCTTTGGCAGATCCTAGATGGACCAAAGTAATGGTTGAGGAGATGGTAACTTAGAAAAAAAATTACATTTGGGATCCTGTGACTTTACTAAAAGGGAAGGAAACAGTGGGGTGCAGATGGGTTTTTACAATTAAACACAAGTTCGATGGAACTATTGAAAGGTATAAAACACGATTAGTAGCTAAAGGCTACATTTAGTCTTATGGTATAGATTATCAAGAGACTTAAGAAAGTTGCTTAAGAAAGTCTAGTGAAGATTCCCACTAGACATTAAGATAGCAAGCTATCTAGATGTGAAGGTGCACTTCTAAAGACTCTAGATAAGATGAGAAATGGATTGATTCAAGAAACAAGCATGATGATGAACAAGTGATGAGTTCAAATTTGTGCCCTCATTTAATATTTAAATTTGGAGATTTAATTGAATTTTCTGTGCTTAAAGATTGATTTAATTAGGATTTGTGATTATTGGATTTATTGAGTAAGTTTGGTAAAAGTGGCGTAAAAATTGATTTTAGTTGCATAAAATATTATTGGATATTCTAATGTTTGTTAATGCGGCTGGAATTTATTTTTGGTCATTAATAGTGTGGATTTGAAATATTCAAAGTTACAAAATAAATCCAAAATCAGGAAATTCTGGAAAAGAATAAATCAGGAGCTAAATGCACCCCCAGATTTTATTTGCACACTCCTTCTAAAGTGGACCACCAAAAACCTGTTTTGCACCCCTAGTTTTCACAAAGTTGCACCCCTCCTACAACTTAAACTCCACTCAACCAGATCATGCCATGTGGCAATCCCCAATTTTCAAATCTGACCAATCATACACTGCCACGTCATCATCTCCTCCATCTCACACATGAAACCCTAACCCTAATTTCAGCCACCATGACCAACCATGCCGGTAGCCGCCGCTCTTCCTCTGACCACCGTGAGCACCTGCAACGCACAGCTGCACCTCACGTTGCACCACCTGCTCCACCACAACAGTAGCACCATCTTCGTCCACACGCAAATGCAGCGAGGCACCGCGACGCGCCACCTCCATCGCGACCATCTCCACCGCACCGCGACGCCATCGTCAATGCACCCGTGCACCAGAACGGAGCAGCGTCGCACACCACCGTGTCGGAGCAACCGTCAATCTCGCAGCATCACCACCATGCCGGAAATCGCACACACCGAAGTCCACCATTGCACTGAGAACCAGAACTCATCGTAGATTCCATCCTTATGCAACATTCACGCAGAAAACCCACTTGCTCCACCACAACAGTTCGAACCAGCACCACCTTCATGGCAGCCTCTACACACCACGTCTTCATCTCAAACATCAATGCAGATTCGAACCTGCACCACCGCGCCGGAGCAGCCATCGTTGCCGTCAGCCACGCAGTCGCGGGAGGAAGGAGGAGCAAACCCTAATTCTGGAGAGAGAGTCTCTGCGCCATGTGTCAGCCTCTGATTGCACAGTCAAATTGGTCAAATCTGGTCAACTGGTCAACACTGGTCAACTGGTCAAAGTCAGCAGTCAACTCTGGTCAAAACTGCAAAATTGGTTAAATAAGAGGGGCAGAATTGGAAATTGGACAGGAATTAAGTTGCTAATTAATTAAATAAAAATAAAAGATTTTAGCAACCGAAAGATAAAGCCCAAAGTCCAGTTGAAGCCTATATAAAGAGACTTAAGGGAGCAGAGACGAGAGGACTTACAAACTTAGCAACTCTCTGATTTTGGCAAATACCGTCATCCACCACATCTTTCCTTCTTCCTTCATATTTTCTTTCCTTCATCATATTATTATCATGTATTTCATCAAAGCCATGGAGGGCTAAGCTTTTAGAGTTGATTCCACTGTAATTTCTTAATTGGATTCTGAGGTTAGATGAATTAATTTATTTGTTCTTTTGATTCTTGTTGAGATTTATTTTCATCTATGTCTTTTGGTTCTTAATCTAGTTAAAGCAATGATTTTTACATTATAGCAAGTTAGCATAGTGTTAAATCTAAAGAATATAACAATCATATGAGTCTATGGGTTTTTGAATTTTAATTAAGAAGTTACTTTGATTAATTTTTAGAAACTTTCATATGATTGCATGAGTTTTTGCTAATAATTGAGAAGTTACTTTGATTAGAGGTAGAAACTTAGATTAGAATTAA
>Ga0214543_1013387_pt1 | contig 10334 bp, 7 predicted proteins | sample CNSS2metaG_FD_160094 | JGI IMG/M metagenome (GOLD analysis project Ga0214543, IMG submission 160094) | Root nodule microbial communities from cowpea collected in UCLA plant growth center, Los Angeles, California, USA - CNSS2 | ecosystem: Host-associated > Plants > Roots > Nodule | place: USA...
CACGGTCGGGGGGGTGATCTCTCCGGGCGAGCAAATCATGCTGATCGTTCCTGACGCGGACTCGCTCGCGGTCGAAGTCAAGATCGCACCGAAGGATATCGATCAGGTCTACGTGGGGCAGACCGCTACAATGCGCTTCGCAGCGTTCAACCAGAAGACCACGCCCGAAATCGACGGCGAGGTCAGCATGGTCTCGGCAGACATCACGCAGGATCAGCGTGCCGGCACGAGTTACTACACAGGCCGCGTCTTGCTGAAGACGGAAGAGCTGGCGAAGCTCGGCTCGGCCAAGTTGCTGCCCGGCATGCCTGTCGAGGTCTTCATCAAGACGGCAGGGCGGACCGCGTTGTCCTACCTGCTCAAGCCGCTACACGATCAGGCGCAGCGCGCATTCAAAGAGCGCTGAGCCCTTTGGATTTGAAATGACACAGCCCCGAGTGGACCCGCACTCGGGGCTGAGAGGAATCTCAAGAGTTTGTCCATTGCTGCGAATAACATTGATGTTCAAGACGAAAAAAGAAGCCCAAATGAAAAGATAACGACGGGCTTGCAGGCGTGCCGTGAGCTGGGTGAACACCGAGGAGAGCTGCTCGCTGCGGATAGCTCGCCGCTCGTCGCATTGCATCCGAAGCCTATCGTTTGGCTTCGACCGCCCGGAGCTCAAGATTGCGCCGCGAGATCGATCGAGTCGATGCGGGGCAGACCGCAACGTTGGCCGCATCAACGAGCACCGAGCTAACGACGAGCCCCTGCAATGAGGCTGGAGGTGGACGGCGTGGCTTGAGGGGGCTCTGGCCGCCAGGAACGAGCCACAAGGGTGGACAGCTTTCGCACCTTCGTCAGGCTTGATTGGGCGTGTCTGAGCAGCCGCCAGAGATTGGCTGGGGTGAGCCTGGCAGTACCGATCCCCGTCGTCAGTGCCGAGAGCAAAGCTCCTGCGCGCGCACGGACCGAGTATGGCGCAGGCTTGCTGTGTTGGCCGGCGGACCAGCTAGCCGCCCGGCGGTGCAGCCCGCTCAGCACATCCATTCGCTTGTTGTGCAGAGTCATCGCTGTGACGAAGACAAGCAGGATGGCTTCAGCCCCCAAAATGACGAGCAGTTCTTCCGGCATGTGCAATCTCGATTGTGAGGCGGAGAGGTCGTTCGGAATACGATCTGCCGGGGGGCACATTAAATCAACGATTAATTCGTCGGAACCGTTAAATTGTCGCCTTATTTGCCGGCGATGCGCCGGGGCCGGGACGCGTCTGCGGGGGCGATCTGCTTGTGGCTGTACTGGGTAATGTGCAAACGGATTATTTCTTCCTGTTGCTTATATTTAATTGACAATTAAATTAAATAAATTAAAGATGAAATATGGTTGCCGCGGGACTGTCGGTGTCAGCCTGCCAGCGGATCCGAACCTCAGTTTTGCGTTTGCGAGGGGATCGGCAGATGTATCGAACCTTCGGCTCCGTCGTGGCGGTCGCTATCATGCTCGGCGGAGTTCAATGGGCGGGGGCGGGGCGCATGTCCTTGCCGGCGACGCCGCGGTCAGGGCAGCACATTGAACTGGGAAACCCGACGCTGCCGCCCCTTGCGTACACGGTGTTCTGCCTGCGCTACGAGGCGGAATGTCTTCCGCCGCGCTCGTTTCGCGGTGGGCCGATCCGGCTGACCGAGGACCGCTGGGCGGCTCTGCAGGAGGTCAATCGCGCGGTCAATCTCGCCATCGTGCCGGCGCGCAACGAGCTCGGCCTTGCCGGCGAGGAATGGGTCCTCAACCCGAAGCACGGCGATTGCAATGACTACGCCGTGAGCAAGCGCCACGAATTGCTTCGGCGCGGCTGGCCTGCGCGAGTCCTGCTACTGAGCGAAGTCGTCGTCAGTTCCGGAGAGCACCACCTCGTGCTTCTCGTGCGCACGCGAAATGGCGATTTCGTTCTCGACAATCTATCACCCGAAATCAAACCATGGTCGCGCGTTCACTATCGCTGGGTTCGGGTACAAATGCCACGCCACATTCTGTGGGCGAGAATCGAAGGGAAGGGAGCATGAACCCGACAACCATTCAATGAAATATCTCTGGCGAAGATCGCCTGCGGTGTGAACGCGCAATCCGCATGGTCGCAATCATTTGAAGGGGAAATCTGTGAAGAAATTATCGCGTTGGCGAGGCTTTGGCTGGGCGCAAATAGCCGCCGGCTTGTGTTACGCGGGTTCCGCACTGGCGGATCAAACACTTTCCTCCAGCCAAGCGCCAGGTCCTGCCTCCTCGCGTTTGCCTTCTCCTGCGTCGGCTCCTCCACTCTCATTTGATGACCCCCGCTTTGCTGGAAATTCCTCCGAGCCATACACCCGTTACGGGAAGTTCTTCAGCAACGGTGAAGTCGTCGAGCATCGTTCCTGGGATCACAACAACGATGGAAGCTCGGTCGTTTGCGGGGATTGCACTCTGAAAAATTCCCGCATTCGATCCAACGAGGGATTCCGGTGTATTGGCTCCGACGGTATTGGCGGCATCAACATTGATGGCGTCTACATCGAAACCAAAGGTTTGCCGGGCGATCACGCAGACGGGCTTCAGTGTTATGATCCTGGCAAAACCAACGCCATCACGGTTCGCAATACAACATTCAAGACCTACAACAACACCAATGCAACGGCCGGATTCTTCTACGCTGATGGATTAGGGGGCTCAGTTAGCTTTGAGAAAGTCCTGTTCTGGGGCGGACCTTACGGGTTGCGAATGCATCCCGATGGCATGAACGTCACTGTTTCCCTTAAGGATGTGTATTTCGTTGGCCCGTTCCTATACGGCGCATTTCTGATCAACAATGCGGGCGGCGGAACAATGACGATCACCAAATGGGAAAACGTCAGGAGTGCAACCATCGTCAATGGCCAGCTCGTCCCGGGGAGTTTGCTTCCTCAGCCTCGGATCCGCTGATCCATTTTCCTGCCCCAGCCCCGCGGCTTGCATTCTCGGATTAAGGTCGCTCGTCCGGAAATAATAACTTGCAAATTAAACCAATTTAATAATATAAATGTTTAATAGTGGGTTCCGGTCGGTTATGCCATACCGAAGACGAGGAAGACTGAGCGCGCACTTAGCATGGCCGACCTGGGTCGCCAGGCACTCACCACATTGATGAGCCAATTCCGGATGGTTTGGCGACCATCAGGAAGGACGGGCCTGACAAATCGCGTTCGAGCGAGATGGTTGTCGAAGATGGGTTCGGTCGAACATTGAAGGGGGGCCTGACGTATCGCATGAGGCTGAATCCCATGTCGGATGCAATCTATCGGGCCGCTGAGCCCGACATTTCGATCATCATCGTGAGCTACAACACGCGCACCATGACGCTCGAATGTATTCGATCTGTCTTTGCACAAACAACGACAGTACTCTACGAAGTCATCGTTTTCGATAACGCTTCAACAGACGGATCTCCGGAAGCCATTCGCGCAAACTTCCCTCAACTCGAGCTCATCGCGTCGCAAGAAAATCTTGGGTTTGCCGGCGCCAACAACATCGCCGCGATGCGGGCGCGGGGGCGCCGGTTTCTGCTGCTCAACCCGGACACCCTGATCTTGAATCATGCAATCGATCATCTGCACGAGTTCGCAGATGCGAATCCGCGCTTTGGGATCTGGGGCGGGCGCACCGTGCTGTCTGACGGCCGCTTGAATCCTGGCTCCTGTTGGGGAGATGCCACCTTATGGAGCATCTTCTGTTTTGCTACTGGTCTGACCAGCTTGAAGCGCAGCAGCTCGGTTTTCAATCCCGAAGGATACGGTGGTTGGAAGCGTGACAGCATTCGTGCAGTCGACATTGTCACGGGCTGCTTTCTTCTCATAGACCGCGAACTTTGGAAGCAACTTGACGGCTTTGATCCCGAGTTTTTCATGTACGGTGAAGAAGCGGACTTGTGCCGCCGGGCGCGCAAGCTTGGTGCATCCCCAACCATCACGCCTGCAGCTACCATCATTCATTACGGCCAGTCTTCCGAGCCCGATCAAGCAGAGCAACGCATCAAGGTCCTTGCCGGCCGGATCACGCTGCTGCGGCGCCACAATTCTGTTGCGACGATTCTCGTAGGCAAGACACTTTACATGCTTCTCCCCCTCCTTCGCTTGCTTGCGTACGGAACGGCCGGCCTGATCTCCGGCAGAAGTGATTTGCGTGAAAAGGCGCGAAACTGGCGCTATGTCTGGCAGCATCGTCAACGTTGGGTGAATGGCTGGAGCAATGTCGGCGTGAGGAGAGCGCGCGGCAATCCGCGCAACAACCTGCCAGAGGAGGTAGCTGCTGTGGAACGTCCGTTAGGGGACGCGTTATCCCGCTCGCGCCAGGGATAGCCACTGATGCGGCGCGACGTTACCATTGTGGTCTATCATCATATCGCGGACCATGAAGACCCGTTAACCGGCAAGCTTGGAGTTGTTACAAGGCCAGAGGTTTTTGAGAAGCACGTCAAGTATTTCGCGCGTCATTTTGACGTGGTGAGCGGATCGGACCTTGTAAGTGGCACTCTGCCGCGTAAACCTTTGCTGATCACCTTCGATGACGCATATCGCTCAGTTCTCGATACCGCGAGTACTGTCCTTAAAACGGCAAATGCACCTTCGCTGTTCTTCGTCAATCCGACAACGTTGCTCGGAAGCAGATTGCCAGTGGATAATATCCTGTCGTTGGCAGCGGTGGTGCTCGGTAAACAGCAACTGATAGCTCTCCTGAACATCAGCGAAACCGGACCAACATCAGTCCCTAGGCTCATCGCCAACGTGATTTCAAAATGGACTCAGGCGCAAATTGCGGAGGCGAAGCAGCAGCTGTGTACCGCAATGGGCACCAATGAATTGGAGCTCCGGCGTTCATCGAAGCTTTTTCTTAATATCACCGATATCAAGCGGTTTGCGAGCTTAGGGATTGAAGTAGGAAACCACTCGATGAGCCACACGTTCTTTCGTTCGCTTTCATCGAGCGAGTTGGAGACCGAGATCGTGCAAAGCCGAGAGCTTCTGGAGAAGTTATCGGGACAAACGGTTCAATGCCTGAGTATTCCTTATGGGAATGCATTGGACGCGACCGAAGGTGCGCTGCGCGCCGCACGGCGTAATCACAAGGCGATCTTTCTAGTGCATGCGAAAAGCAACCGCTTTAAACCAGCGGCTGACATTTTCTATCGGATTAGCCTGGGGAACGCCGCGCCAGAAGAGATTCCGTTCAAGCTCCGGATTATGCCTGTACTACGGTGTGCGAGAGATTGGCTATGGTAGCTGGGCAGCCCGAACAAAAGAGAATAGTGATTCTGACGCGGGATGGCCCAGAACATCGTTATGTCGCAAACATGCTTTGCGCTGGACTCTCCATTGACCGCATCATTGTGGACCGGTCAGCACGGAGAACAAGACTGCGGCGCGCCGTACGGAAGGGGTTGGTGCGTTTCTTAGGAAAGGCAACCCGTGCTGTCTTTCTCAAGATGATTCGAGACGATGAGGCCCGGACTCGGTCACTTGAAAGTCTGTTGGGGCAAAAGGCTCAAACATTCTATGCATCTGATCGAATCGACTATGTCGAGGGCATAAACGGCACCGCAAGCTTGGAAGTCCTGCGGCAGAGACGCCCCGATGCGATTCTTATTTACGGCACGTCGGTCGTGAAGAATGCGGTCCTCGACTCTGCAACCGATATCTGCATCAATCTGCATACAGGTATTAGCCCGCAGTATCGCGGAACCGCGTGCAGCTTTTGGCCCGTAGTCAACGACGAGTTGGACATGCTCGGTGCGACCATTCACGAATGCACGTCCGGCGTCGACAGCGGGCCGATCTTTGAGACAGTGCATTCGAGATACGAACCAGGGGACGATTTGCATAGGATTTTTGGCCGAGCCGTGATGGTCGGTGCCGAAGCGTATGTACGAGTGGTTCAACGCTATGTGGCGGGCACCTTGAGCGGAGTTTCGCAAGATCTCAGCCTTGGGCGCGAGTACCGTGGAGCCGATTTGACCATTGGTCCGGAATTGGTGGCGCGACGCCGGCTCGCCCGTCTGAGGTCCATCGCCGAAATCTCGATCATTGGTCAAAACGACAGGGTAGTTCGCTGACGCGCAATCGTGCAAAAGCTCGCCTTATCGGCCGAAATCGTAAGCCGCCCCAGCAGATCGTCATCGATGGGGAAAGCCGTGACCGGCGCCTGCTAGGACGACGCTGCGAGCCCCAGCGCCGTAACCGCTGAGGGGTCGACCCAACGTCGGATAGTGCCGTCAATCAAATTGGCCCCATACATCCAGCCATCAGGGCCCTTCTGCATGTCGACGATGCCTTGTACGTTGTCCACCAACTGGACGCTGGTGACCTGCCGGCTTGCGTTCAGGGTCGCAGCGAAGATCGTTCCGTTTTGGACATCGTCGAAAAAAATGGTGTTCTGATTGTAGAAATCTCCCGCGGTAATCACGTGGGCATTGTCGGGGGCCCCGTGGCTTAGAGACAGGATCGGAAATACGGCGGGCGGGTCTGACGTATTGTTCCGATTGCCATTGTTATAGAAGGTGATTGCCTGCGCGAGATTTTGGTAGCTGCCGGTCCTGTCGGGGCCTTCGAGATAGGGCCATCCAAAGTTCGAGCCGGCTGGCCCCGTATTCAGCTCTTCCCAGCTGTTCCAGCCCACATCTCCGAGCACAGGAAGATTAGTAACTGGATCGAAGCTGAAGCGGTACGCGTTGCGAACACCGTAGTAGAACACCTTCGACGCATTACTGTTTGGATCGCTTGCCTGATAGAACGGATTGCCGGGCACTCCCTCACCTGTAACGGGATCGATCCGCAACAACTTGCCCGATAGATTGTGGATGTCTTGGACGCGCACTCCCCGGGGGTCGACGAAGTTGTACGACACGCCATCGCCGACGGTGAGGTAGAGATAGCCGTCCGGGCCGAAATGAACAGCGCCTACGCCGTGCGAATCGCTATCAGTCGCCAGATAGTCACGAATGTTTTGGTTCTGGATGCCGGTCCGGTCCGGATCGTTGTCCTGCGATCCACTCTCGATCTGGCTCGCCGGAGCTGTGATCGTGGTGCCGTTGACGATGCCGGAAGGAGCGATGCTCGGATCGCCTGTGCTGTTTACGTCGGGACGGCTCGTATAGGCCCAGATGCTGTTCTTTCCGACCAGCACTACCTCGCTCGCCGGATCGGCAATCATTGTGGTTGGGTCAACGGTGACCCTCACCAGGCGAGCAGGTCGGTTGCCGGCCTGATCGGGGCCGGCAAGGCCGGGCTGGCCCGCCGTTTCGGGTGGATCGTAGGTATAGAGCAGGTAGACATAATGGTCCGTTGCGAAATTCGGGTTCACCGCGATACCCAGCAATCCGCGATCGTTGACGTCATTTACCTCGCTCGAAATGTCGATCAGCAGAGTTGATCGAAGTTCTCCGTTATCCACCACACGCACCACGCCGTCCTTTTGGGCAACCAGCATGTAGCGGCCGTCTGGAGTCCAATCGATCGCCGTTGGCCCGCCGGCATACCCCTGGCCCAGTCCCGTCACGTACGTCTCGCCCGCCAGATTGCCGAGATTGGGGTTGTCATTATCCAGGATTTTCACAGTCGTCGTTGTCTCAGCGCCGAGAGTGGCACCGGTCGGGTTGCTCAACGTGACCGTGAAGGTCTCATCATTCTCCGGTGTCGCATCGTTGAGGATCGGTACCGTGATCGTCTGGGTCACCTGGCCAGCAGCGAAAGTCACCGTGCCTGACGAGGCGGTGTAGTCGGAACCCGCGAGGGCGCTGCCGTTGCTTGTCGTGAAGCCGACAGTAGCTGTTTGACTGGTGTTGCCGCTGCGCAGCAGCGTAATCGTTGCCGTCTGTGTATTCTCGGTAACGCTTATCGCCGCGTCCGCCATTGAGATCGCGACGGGCGAGTCGTTGTCGATGATGGTCACGAGCACTGTGCGCGGGGTCCCGAGGGAGCCGGAACCGGGATTCTGAAGCCCGACCGCGAACGTCTCGTTACCCTCGGTGAGCTGATCGTTCACAATTGAGATGGTGAAGCTCTTGGTGCTCTCTCCCGGGTTGAAGACGACCTGACCGGTGTTCGACCGGCCATTAAACGTGGGCTGGATGAAGTCCTGGCCTGCCGTAGCTGTGCCGCCGGTGCCGATTTCGTTCGTCGTGTACTCCACGGTTGCTTGAGATTGGAGGTCGCCGGAGCGTACGACGGTGATGGTAGCCATCCCTCCCGTCTCACTGACATAGACTGTGGAACTGCTAAGTAGTGAGATGACGTTGCCCGCAGCGAACACGACGTCGCGGAAATAGTTTGCATTCTGATAGACATTGGTGGGGAAGGCGCCCTTGGACAGGTCGAAGACGCCGGCACCCACCGGGGCGTTCAGGCCACCATTGCTGATGGCTGAGGCGAAGCCCTGCGTGGTGGAGACGTAGTTGCTGTTGATGTTGACAGAGACGATGTAGGTCGTGCCGGCCTGGATGGTCAGGGGCGTGGCGAGCGCCTGCTGCTGCCAGCCCGATGCGCCTTCGTTGGTAAACGTGACCGTCGCCAGCTCCTGGCCGGTGGCCGACCAGATGTGGCCGATATGCGTGCCCGTCTCGCCCGGAGCCTTGTAGTACCGGATTGCCTGGATCGAGCCGGAGGTGTCGCTGGTGAAGCGCATCCCCAACTCATAACCTACTCCGTCGCTGGCATTGGTGATGACAGGCGTCTGGGTGGTGAACAGCGTAGTGGTGGCACTCGCAGCGGCAACCGTCGCCGTGGCCGCGCTGGTCACATTCTCGCTGGCGCCGAACAGGTCGGTGTAGGTGGCATTCACGCGGATCCGCTTGCCGACCAGGCTGCTATCGAGGGTGAGGCTCGAGGTCGTGGCGGTCAGGTTCGTCCAAGTGGTGCCGTCGGGGCTGCTCTGCCAGAGATAGGTGATGCTGGCGGGCGCGCCGTCGGGGTCCGCGACGCTGGCCGTCAGGGTCTGGTTCTGGGTCGCGGTGCCGTTGATCGTGACAGCGCCGGGGTCGTTGACGTTGGCCACTGTCGTGGCGGTCGCGGTGCTCACCGGGGCCTCGGTGCTGCCCGAGAGGTCCGTGTAGCTGGCGGTGACCCGTATGAAGCTGCCGACCTGAGCCTGGCCGAGGACCAGCGTGCTCGCGGTCGCGCCACTGATGTTGCTCCACGAGTTGCCGTTCGCACTCTGCTGCCACTGATAGGAGACGGTGCCCGGCACTCCGTCCGCATCGCTCACGGTCGCGGTCAAGGTCTGGTTCTGCGTCGGCGTCCCGCTGACGCTTACCACACCGGGGCGGTTATTGGGCTGTGACGAGCCCGCAGCGAACACGACGTCGCGGAAATAGTTTGCATTCTGATAGACATTGGTGGGGAAGGCGCCCTTGGACAGGTCGAAGACGCCGGCACCCACCGGGGCGTTCAGGCCACCATTGCTGATGGCTGAGGCGAAGCCCTGCGTGGTGGAGACGTAGTTGCTGTTGATGTTGACAGAGACGATGTAGGTCGTGCCGGCCTGGATGGTCAGGGGCGTGGCGAGCGCCTGCTGCTGCCAGCCCGATGCGCCTTCGTTGGTAAACGTGACCGTCGCCAGCTCCTGGCCGGTGGCCGACCAGATGTGGCCGATATGCGTGCCCGTCTCGCCCGGAGCCTTGTAGTACCGGATTGCCTGGATCGAGCCGGAGGTGTCGCTGGTGAAGCGCATCCCCAACTCATAACCTACTCCGTCGCTGGCATTGGTGATGACAGGCGTCTGGGTGGTGAACAGCGTAGTGGTGGCACTCGCAGCGGCAACCGTCGCCGTGGCCGCGCTGGTCACATTCTCGCTGGCGCCGAACAGGTCGGTGTAGGTGGCATTCACGCGGATCCGCTTGCCGACCAGGCTGCTATCGAGGGTGAGGCTCGAGGTCGTGGCGGTCAGGTTCGTCCAAGTGGTGCCGTCGGGGCTGCTCTGCCAGAGATAGGTGATGCTGGCGGGCGCGCCGTCGGGGTCCGCGACGCTGGCCGTCAGGGTCTGGTTCTGGGTCGCGGTGCCGTTGATCGTGACAGCGCCGGGGTCGTTGACGTTGGCCACTGTCGTGGCGGTCGCGGTGCTCACCGGGGCCTCGGTGCTGCCCGAGAGGTCCGTGTAGCTGGCGGTGACCCGTATGAAGCTGCCGACCTGAGCCTGGCCGAGGACCAGCGTGCTCGCGGTCGCGCCACTGATGTTGCTCCACGAGTTGCCGTTCGCACTCTGCTGCCACTGATAGGAGACGGTGCCCGGCACTCCGTCCGCATCGCTCACGGTCGCGGTCAAGGTCTGGTTCTGCGTCGGCGTCCCGCTGACGCTTACCA
>Ga0214543_1013392_pt1 | contig 10332 bp, 4 predicted proteins | sample CNSS2metaG_FD_160094 | JGI IMG/M metagenome (GOLD analysis project Ga0214543, IMG submission 160094) | Root nodule microbial communities from cowpea collected in UCLA plant growth center, Los Angeles, California, USA - CNSS2 | ecosystem: Host-associated > Plants > Roots > Nodule | place: USA...
TGAATTAAAGTTTAGCGGGTACGGGTATCCACGGGTACGGATACTATGATACCCGTACCCGCCCCGTTAACATGCGGGTATCAAAAATACCCATACCCACGGGTAGCGGGTATCCATTTTTAATATCCATTTCCTACCCGTTGCGGGTTTTATCCGCGGATACCCGCGGGTACGAATTTTTTTGACATCCCTAGTCTGAGTCGGTTTTAACCATCGGCTCTGATACCACTTGTTAGGTTTTACAAGGAGGGGTATCACTGGGAAGATACAACACCAATGAGACCTGAGTCCAACCACATAAGACATTAACACCACTCTCAACCTAAAATCTTATTGTCTTGTTCCTAACATTCACAGCATATCCCTGGCAGCCATTTGCATGCATTTCAAAGTATATATACAAGAAACACAAGGACATCTTTCAAGGAAAAGTAACCTTTAAAATCTCTGCAATGGCAACGGTCTTGCTGATTGCTTGTCCCATTGCCTTTAAGACAATCTCTCTTGCATGCTTTTCATGGATAAATTACAACAGAAATCAATAAGAAAGGAAAAACATGTATAACAGGTACAATTACTTGAAGTGTGGCAAACATGATAAAAAAAACATGGAGAGATGCACGTATATGAGTGTATATAGCTTTAGTCATTCAAGATTATACATGCACAACAAATATACTTAAAAATAACTCGTATATATTATATTTACTACAAGGACCAAGTCAATTTTTATAACTAATTAGGCCAATCACAAGCTTCAACAAGTCAACCAAAACTATAATTTTTTTTCCATCTAAAAGGTATGTAAAGCTTGAATCAATGTATTTTCACGATCTAAGTTGAGGAAAAAGTGCTCACAATCATACTAATATCATAAACATAAATGTGAGAGCTAATCTAAATGTTGTTTTGTGAATGGAAAAAGGAAACTTATCGTATAACAGGTTAACAAAATGATATATAACTTGGTATATATATATATATATATATATATATATATATATATATATACACCAATTTTACCAATAGGTAATCTAGATTTTACTGATCGTTGGGATCCACAATTGGATGTATGTGGTTAGAAAGAAGAGTCACTCAATTGTTATATTTTATAATTCTCTTTGTTGGTTCCTCAAATTTGGAAAATATTATTAATTTAAGGTATCAATTACTTGTGAGACATTTATTTGTACTTTTGGCCTAAGTTTGGAATAAAAGAGTATTTAATGGTAATTTGTGATTGTTTAAAATCAAATGAGTTGTGATAGGTGGAAATTGAGTTAGTTGTCAAGATATTTAGAGATTTATGTGATAGAAAATTTAAGATTTTGAGTTGAAGTATGTATGAGGTATAAACTTATGGTTTTTTAGTAGGATTAATATGTAAATAAGTTGAACGAATTTCATTAACATGACAATATTATGAGTGATATTGGATTATTTTGATGATGGATTGTTGAGTTCTCATTGTAAAACATGACATGATTAAACTAAGTCAATTTTGTTCAGTTTATGGATATATATTGCTTAAGAAATTTGTCATTATTTTAAGTAAGAACTAATAATACTATGTGGTTGAATATATGGTGATATATGAAATCATGATAACTAGTGTAGGATTAGAATGTCTCAGTAACCGTAATGAAAGAGTGATTTAGTTTGAAGAGTGATCGATTATAGTTTTTCTTTGATGTAGTGAAATGGATTCTTTGAGGTTAGATGGAAGAAAATGACTTAAGCTTATGTAAAGTTAAGTACAGTTGAATGAATTGAGAAAATTGGTGAGTGGTTGTGTGGTAGGAATTGAATGGAATAAATTCAGAGTTTAATCATATGATATTGGAAATTTGGGACTATTAGAGGATATTTTTTAAGTAATGATAATCATTAAAAGTATGAACATTGAGAGGAAGTAAGGGGAGAGGGTAAAGGGTTACATTATGGATTATTTTCATGTTATTGTATTCATACAACTAAGTTTAGGATAGGTGCGGTGGGTGCCACTAAACAATGTTTTATGTAATGTATTGTTTTATATATGAGTCAAAATTGTGGACTATATATTATTTAGTATGATTGTGATGACATGTAAATGTATGCTTGTGTGATGGAGACTCAATAAAAGGTGAACACTTTATTAATCTCTAGTGGTGAATGTGAGTGTTCACTCCACCCATAAGACTCTTGGGGAGCAATGGGGAATGGTCTTTGCTCATAATACTCCTAGGGAGCAGTAGGGGTAACTCTGTGTAGTTGTACCAAAGGTGAACTTTGTTGGGGAAGCTTTCAAGGAGAGTGGTGGGAAGTGGTACCTGCGAGTTTCACCCATAAAACTCCTAGGTAGCAGGGGAAGTGGAACGATTATTATTAAGATGTGTGTGAGAATTACTACTTGGTTCCTGATACTGAGATCACTAGTTGGTGTATTAATTGTTGTGATGACATGTTTTAAACTTATGATGACATGTTTAACTTGTTATTTGAGACAATAGACCGTGTGAATGGTTATGTGAGAATGATGAAAACAATGGTGGATCTTGACCCAAAGTTTTGGAGGGGCCAAAGTAATATAATTCTTTGATAATTTGATTGGATCATTAGTATAACGCTTTAAAGAATGACTCTTCTATAAAATAATTGGATTCTTAGATTGGATCATTAGTATAATGCTTTAAATGCTTTGAAAAATGTGAAGGATAAGAGAAAAGTATAATTTATCTTGTTTTTATCTTTATGTATAACTTTCCTTCATCACTTTTACAAAATGAATCTATTATGTTATTGTTCATCGATATACTTTTTTTAAATATTTTAAAAAATAATTTATCATAATCTAATAAAATATTGAGAAACATACTTATTAGAAGAAAAATACATTATAATTAATTCACAATTAAAAATCAGCGGTAAAAAACAAATAATACATTGTTTTTGGCTTCTATAATCATAAAAATGAATATACAAAATGCTCATGAGATAAAAAATAATTTTAATAACTATTAAACTAATATTTCATCATCAAGTAAGGCAAGAGAGAGTTACATTTTTTTCTTCTTCGAGAAACGAAGGAAACAAATGAGAAATGAGAGCAAAAATAATGAGTATGTGTCTAACTTTATTTTTTTTTCTTCAAAAAAAAAAACATATGAGAGTAAGAGATAAGTACAATTTTGAAAAAAAATTAAAAAGGTAATAGCAGAAGAAAATAAAAAATATCTTAATAAATATGTTTAGTTTAATTACTCTTGTAGTTATTGTTTCCAAAGATGAGTCTCAATTTAGTTCCAATTTTGTAGTCACAATTTAATATTTTTAGACAAAAACAGAGACCAAAAGAGTAATTAAACCTAAATATTTTTATTTTTTATTATATTTGATTTTATGTTTTTATTACTTATTAACATTAAATGTTGTATTTTATAAAAGAAATAAAAAGATACAATTTAATTTCTATCCATTTTTAAAATATACAATTTATAATTTTAATTTTTTTTTTTAAATTTCAAAAACATTTTGGGGGGGGGGGGGGGGGGGGGGAGGGCATGGCCCCTCTCGCTACCATGATGCTTCGGCGCTAGATGAAAATGAATGTTGTGAAACATCATAGTTATGAAAGGTTTGGATGAGTTGTTATATTATTTTTTATGTATGTTATTGGTTATGATGTTTGATGTTTTTGTTAGCTCAATCTTGTATGTGTGTGTTTGATACCGTCATATATGAGAGCAAATATTGTTGGAGATGTTGATTTGGATGTATAACAGTGAGGAATTTTGGATTTGTTTCGAATAAATAACTTGTTTTGTAAATAAACTTGTTTTAGATAGAGTGAAGTGATATACACTTTGATTTAATTATAGATTTTTTATTCTTATTCTTGTTTGAACAAATAAATGAAAACTTCAGTACATTAATCTTAACTTAAACAATGATATCAAATTTGAAAAATAATTCTTTTTAAAATTTACGAATTTAACTATATAAATTAGTAGCATCTTAACCACGGTTTTACAAAGACATACATGAAACATTTTTTTTTTATATATAGAGTGCTAATCAATAATAACTTAAATCAAAAGTAATTATTTAATATTAAATCTATAACCACTACCAAAAAAAAAGTATTTTAGCGACCACTGAATTTGGTCGCTAAATAACATAAATCAGTCGTTAATACCATTTGCGATTGAATTAGCGACCAAATTTATGGGACAACAAAAACCTTGGTGGCAAAAATAATAGCGATCAATTTTGAGAAGTTACCCAAATTATTGAAGGACTAAGTTGTTTTTAGGGCACTTTGAGCCTGCAATAGTTGAAAGAGCTCCTTTTCTGTAGTTGAATCTCTAAGCTTTCAACTCCTGAAACTTTTTATTGCTCCTCTCAGATTGCAAAGATGAATGCTTGATCAAATATGATTGACAACGAAAAACAAAAGTTAAAGGAGAAGGGTTTGGCGAAGCAGAATGTACCTGGAGGAAAGAAAATTTGGGGAAATGGAAGTGAAAGCTCGCGTGGCATGGAAGAGGGAAACTAAAATTTCAGAGAAAAGGTACTTTCTTTTTAAAATTAGTCATTTTTATCTCTAAATAATAATGACTACAAATTAATAATAAGTATTTATGTAGAAAAAATACAATTTGAAAATTAATCAAAAAATACACATGTAGTAATTGATTATTTAATATTTTTTAATTACTAATTAAAACTAAATAATAAATAGAATGTTATTATTTAATATTAAATATTTTACCTTAATTATTTATTTTAATATTTATCATTGTTAATAAAAACAAACTTTCAAAATCATTTGACCAATTATAACTACTAAAATAAAATCTTACTAAAACTGAGTCTCAGAAATTAAATAAGATGAAAAAAAATTTATGGCTAAATATGTTTGGGATTTAAAAGTTAAGCTCTTAAAAAAAAGGAAGATAATGCTTAAAACCAATATCTAAGAAAAACATTGACGAAACATTTCAAGAAACAAAAAGATTAGGTCATGTTTCATACCTTATGTCAAGATTAACCTTATGTTTGGACGAGGTATTTAAATCTCCAATCTAGATCGACTCGGCTCGACCTAGGGTCCGAATCGACTTGACTCGACTTAGGACTCGGAATGACTCGTGTCGACCTCAAGTTCGAACTGACTCGGCTTGATCTTTAACCTATTTCGACTTGGCTCAACCTTCAAATTGAGGGAATTCCTTCATTTTTTTAGGAAATTACATATTCTACTATTTTTGTTATTTAAAATGCGACCTTAAAATTCTTCAATTTCAAATTTCTTTTTAATTTCTTTATCCAAACTTGTCATTTTGCTTTAAAAAATTTTAAATTCTCTAAATAAATAAATTATTCTCTTAAATTGTCTCATCCAAACACATCATACATCTATTAAACTATTAGATATCCAGATCGAGTCTCTTTGCATAGTTTGTAAAAACAAGTTAGAAATATGAGCTCGATAAAATTAAATTATTTTAAATCCGGTGTTTTTGTTTGAAATTAAATGAATTTGGAATGGTCTAACTCAAATTACAGTATCCATAAATCTTATAAAATAATAATTATTCCTTTTAAAATTTAAAAATAATAATTTTATATATATATATATATATATATATATATATATATATATTAAGATGAAAGTAAAGTTCATCATTAGCCATATACATATTATTCACAAAGGAGTTCTCATGAATAATGCATAAGATATCCAAGAAAAAGAAATACAGAGATCAACTACGGTGTAACCAACTACGATGAACCAACTCTTAAAAGCGTCCAAAAACTAATTGACGCTTTAACATGGTAGCTACTTTAATACATTCTTGTAGTGTATTAAATTCGAAATTTTCAATACCTATTGTATGAAAAAAAAAATCAATAGTGAACTAGCTCGTAACTAATATTATTTTACATATCAATGTTTAGTGACACAATTAAATATTAAATTTTATTTTTCAACTAAAAACAATAAACAATTAGCAACCATTAAATTTTTGGATCTTAATATAACATTTAATCATAAACCCTAACCCTTAAATCCCAAACTCTAAACACACACATCTAATGCAATTTTAAAAATATTGAATTTAGCGACCAAAACAATTCGATCGCTAAATGATGTGTTCAACATTTAGCGACCACTACATATCGATCACAAATTGATACGTTAAAACACTATATTTAGCGACCAAATAATTTTCAATCGCTAATTACCATGTAATAAATATTTAGGGTCAGCCAAGTTTTCGGTCGCTAACTATAAAATTATACAAATTTAGCGACCACCATAATTTCGATCACTAATTCATGCATTAAAAATATTTTAGTTAGCGATCAAATACTTTTCAGTCGCTAAAACGTATTTAGCAACCACCATGATATCGGTCGCTAATGGAAAATTTATTCGGTCGCTAATGTGGTTACTAAAAACTCTACGTTCATTTGTAGAAATATTGTCATCTTAGCGGCTGAATTGTAGCAACTATATGTTAAGGTCGTTATTTCAGTCGCTGATTAAATTTATGTAAGTACAATAATATTTTGTCGCTATATTGGTCGCATATTGCAACAAAAATCATTCAGTGACTAATTCGGTCGCAGATAGCAACCTATATTTTTCGGTCGCTAATTTCGATCGCTAAAACATTAATTTCTAGTAGTGTACCACATAAGTAATATTCTTTTTATATGTTTTTTATCCTTATAACCATAATAAAATTAAATGATTTTATGGTGTATAAAAAATTACTCATAAAAAGTACCTTATAAAAGCTTGCAACATATTTTTATGATTTAATAAAAAATATGTTTATGATTGTTTATTATTTTATAATTTTAATATAATTTCTTAGTGATAATTTTTATTCTAATAATTAATTTTTTTAAATTATAATTTTTATCTTTTGTTATCATAAAAGAAAAGGAGTGAACAATCAAGGATGTCTATCTATGTTGCCATTAATAAGATAGAATACAAATAAAATATTTCACAATTTTGAACCAACAATTAAACAGGGAAGATGAAACTTGTGTTTTGAATCAACAAGTCAACAAGCGAGGGTGATATTTCTGAGACAAATCTTTGGGTACATAATAAAGCATTACTTATTCCTGATAAAAAGAAGATGAAATTTGTGGGTTACACTTTTAGCTTTTAGTGACAGTAAGATTCGAAGTTTTATTTAATCTGTTTCTTTTTCTCTTAAAACACGGTTGAATTTTGTATTTGGTATTTAAAAACATGTTTGATTTAAATTTTTTTTTTAACAAAATTACTAAGATCACATGCTCTCTGTCAGCATTTTTAACTGTCATGAAATCTAATGAGTTAACTGTCATGAAATCTAACGAGTCAATAAATATTTCTGTAACCAAAAAACTTCTATAACTTATTTATTGAATGTTATTAGCTTTTTTAAGTAACTAATTATAAGTTAAAAGTTGTATAGAAATTATATATATATATATATAATTCATATACATAAATTTTAAAATTTTGAATTAGTAATGGTGTCAAATATATACATAGACAAATCATATTTATTAATGATGAACTTCATCAATGTATTTTTACAAAATTTCAATACCAATATTATAGTCGATAATTTATCTTAATATCCAAGTTCATTATTTTAAAAATCTCATATGTATTTTAATTGTTGATGGTAAAACTTCAAAGTAATTAAATTTCAAAAATAAAAATATTTTTCTTCTAAATTGTTAGAAAGTCACATGCAATAATATATAAAGAAACAAAAGACATATTTACATGCATTTATTAATGATGATATGACATGCTAAATCGTTATTGACATTAATATTTCATTACACTTAACAATTTAGTGTAACAAAAAAAGCAAAAAATAATATTTGATAAAATCTAAAAAACAAAGCTCAATTATATTTCAGTTAAAAATAAAGAATTCTCACTCACATATTTAGTTTATAAAATTTTACACTATTTTAATGTATTACATGCCATTTAAAATATACATAATACATGTACAAAAGCTATCATTAGATTATGTACGTACAAATATTTAAATCATGTAAAAAACAAGATTATCACAATAACATATCACTTAAAAGTTGAATAAAAAGAACATTTTTGACAATTTCTCTTAATTATGTTACTAAGTTTGACTAAGTGAATGAAAATCCTTGACATGTTCGAATGTACCATTAATTAGTTTCTTATAGTTAGATTACATCCTACAAAGCATAACGCATTCACGAATGAACAAAGATATGGCTGAAAAGTTCCATTTACAAAAGGAAAGAAACAAAAGGAAAGAAATAAAGAAAGATAAATGAGAGAGAAGAGTTTGCTGAATCACTTTACCTCATAATAATATATATCCTTCTAACCAGAAGAGTTTGAATAAGAAAACAATTGTAGGAACATCGCAATGGTGACTTTGTGCATGTCACTTTGTGTGGAACATATATCAAATCGTCAGCACCTTTGTGAACATCGAATGTAACCAAGGACAAAGACATGATATTGGTGTTTTCATGCAAGGTTACAGTGACCTCACTAGGGCATATTCTATATCCATATCCGTATCTTGCATATACAATTGAATAAAAGAGAATGGTGCACACATGCAGAATAAATAAATAGATTACGTGATATAAATATGAGTCATGTAAAAAGTTGATGCAGTGGTATTAGTGTTTCCAGTGATGGCTCCCAAGGTTGTGCAAATGGTGGAAAGTGTTGGTGATGATGAGGATAATAAGAAGAAGGAGGAGGTTAAGACTCTGTCATTCTTGAAACTGTTGAGCTATGCTGAGATGGTGGATTGGGTTCTGATGGGTTTGGGAAGTGTTGGTTCGATTGTGCATGGAATGGCACTTCCTGTGGGGTATCTGTTGTTGGGAAAAGCTCTTGATGCTTTTGGAAACAATATTGAAGACATTGATGCCATGGTTAAGGCTCTTAAAAAGGTTGGTGTTTTGCATATGTATGCAGAAAAGAGAGTGTTGTTATTTGAGGTGAAGAAACTGATAGTGTGGTTGTTCTTGTTGTATTCAGATTGTTCCATTTGTGTGGTATATGGCCATAGCCACATTTCCTGCTGGGGTACTTGGTAAGTTTCATCTTTCCTGCCACTATGAAAAATTAAATTTTGACAATTTTCTTTTATAAATTTAAAGTGTCATTATCTAATTGATATTTTATTTTTTCATTTTTTTATATTTTAAAATTGTTTAAAGAATGTCATATCAGATTATAAGAGAAAATTATCAAAATTTAGTTGTCAAAATATCATTGTTTTTCTTCTATATTCTTCTATATGTATAGACAATTATGTGTTTATATACTTTATTTTTATCCTTTAAATAGAGTAATTTGTTTTAAACAAGTGAAAATTAAAAATTTATTTTATGTTTAGACGGTGTATTTTCATTTTTATATAATTTTAAGAAACTCTTTCATGACACACTTTTCAAATATTAATTTTTAGACGGTGGGAGTAGGGTAGATGAGATCAGTTTTTTGTTCATGGTAATGAAGATTGGGACACTAAAAATGAAATTTAAACAATAAAGTTTAAGTAGAAAATCAAAGGAACTTAAAAATGTTAAAATGTTTCTTTTTTGAAATTAAAAAAAGATATTACTTTTAAAAAGGTCATACAAAATGAGTTAGAAAAATACTATTATAAATTATAAATTAAAATAATATTATAAAATGAGTTTTTTTTATTGTTTTTGAAAACATGAAATAGTTTATTTTTTATTTAACACCAGCGGTTAAAAGTTTACATTTTATTCTATAAAATACATTTGAATTCATTGACCAGATATTAGGACATATCTTGACAACTATAATTGGAATAAAGTATATGCCATACAACTAACTCGATCTAAACGTCAAAAAATATTTTTCAAAAAATTGTAAACTATATTTGAAAGAAATATATGTTTCACATGAAATTGTAAAGTATCAAACCAGATGGTCTACCTAATAAATTTAGATTGATCTGATTTAGCTTATTTTTTAAATATAATGCAAATTTGATATGATCTAATCTTATATGTTAAACGACAAGACATTTTGACCTCTTTTAAGAAAATATATTTTTAAAATTTAGGTCGTTTGAAATTAATTTTAATTTCAGATACTATAATTATATATATATATATATATATATATATATTATAATTCATGTATGTATTTCAATATAATATTTTTACTATAATAATTTTTGTTTAACTAATACTTATTATTTAATGAAATAGGTTGTTTCTACTTATATCGTGCTCTAAATGAGTCAGACAAAATATATATATATATATATATATATA
>Ga0214543_1013393_pt1 | contig 10328 bp, 4 predicted proteins | sample CNSS2metaG_FD_160094 | JGI IMG/M metagenome (GOLD analysis project Ga0214543, IMG submission 160094) | Root nodule microbial communities from cowpea collected in UCLA plant growth center, Los Angeles, California, USA - CNSS2 | ecosystem: Host-associated > Plants > Roots > Nodule | place: USA...
ATTTAGAATATCTCACTCGTAATCTAAAATAATAACAAATTTCTAAAACTGACACATATCTCTAAAACTGAAATATTTTTTAAAAACTAATTTAAATAAAAAAGATATTAAGTAATATTCTCAACACATACCCATACCCGTAGAAAAAAATCATCCCCATACCTAAATCCAAAGGATATCAAACTTTTGTCCCATCCTCATCCCCACCGGGTAACGGGTATAATCTCGTACCCATACCCATACCCATTTTCTTACTACTTCAATATTAATTTTAATTAATCTTTATAAAATAATAAAAAATTATGGTAAAGAAAATATAATATTATCAAATATTCAATATTAGGAGGATGGTTGTTTCTTCGATATAAATTACTTTAAAGTAAATTATAATTGTTTACATTTTAGATTATAATACCAAATAAAATTTCATTTGAATCAAAACATTTATTAAATTTGCAAATATTAATGAAATATAGTTGATAAAATTTAAAAATATTTTTTTAAAATATAAAAGGAAAACAAATATTCAAATTAAAATATATTTTAAATGTTTGTTTACTTCAATCTTTTAAATTCTAATGAATATCTTTTTTATACACTAATAAAAGTTATAATACATCATTTGATCAAAATGATATAAAGAACAAATAATAATCATAATAAAAGTTTAAAATAAATTATAATTGTCTACATTTTAGATTATAATACCAAATAAAATTTCATGAAAACTAACACATTTATAAAATTTGCAAACATTAATGAAACCTAGTTGATAAAATTTAAAAATATTTTTTTTAAAATATAAAGAGAAAACAAATATTCAAATTAAAATATATTTTAAATGTTTGTTTACTTCAATCTTTTAAATTCTAATGAATCTCTTTTTTATATACTAATAAAAGTTATAATGCATTATTTGATCAAAATGATACAAAAAACAAATAATAATCATAATAAAAGTTTAAAATAAATTATAACTTTTTACATTTTAGATTATAATACCAAAAAAGAAATTTCATGAAATCAACACATTTATTAAATTTGCAAACATTAATGAAACCTAGTTGATAAAATTTAAAAATATTTTTTAAAAAATATAAAAGGAAAACAAATATTCAAATTAAAATATATTTTAAATGTTTGTTTACTTCAATCTTTTAAATTCTAATAAATCTCTTTTTTATACACTAATAAAAGTTATAATACATCACTTGATCAAAATGATACAAAAAACAAATAATAATCATAATAATAAATTTTTAACATATATCTTGTATCTTTTGAATTTCAATTATATTGGAGGGTGATAAAAAAATATTCATGACAATTACATTAAATATTTATATTGTAGTAAATAAAATTTATTTATACAATTATAGTGAAAAAATTATAGTATGATTGATAATAAGTAGGGGTGGCAAAATGGGCCAGCCCGGCCCGTTTTGGCCCGACCTGCTTGTGGCCCACCAAAAACGGGCCGGATCGGGCTGGCCTACCACCCATAAATGAGTTGAATATTGTGACCCGTCCTGTTTTAGGGCGGGCCCACGGGCTGGCCCGCGGTCTGGCCTGCTTTTTTTTAATATTTTTTTAAATTTTTTTAAAATTTTTTAAATTTTTTTTAACTTTTTATAAATTTTTGTTTATATATCTATTTTATATATATAAATTTATTTATATAATATATAAAAATATTATTTTTTAATTATTTTTAATTTTAAACATAAAAAAATTAAAAAAAAATGGGTTGGCAGACTGGCCGTTTTGGCCCGCTAAATTGGTGAGCTAGGCGGACCGGGTTACAGCGGGTTGACAGGATGAAAATTTCAACTCGGCCCGCCCTCTTTTTGGCGGGCTAACCCAGCAGGCCTGACCCATTTTGACATCCCTAATAATAAGTTAGAAAATAAAAAATAATTAGATAAAATATATCGAAATAATATTCTAAAGAATGAAAATAAACAACAAATAAAAATATTAAAAATTTAACAAATGTTTATAAACAATTTGAGAGGCTATTGAAATAAATCACACAAAGAAAAACAAATGTATAATTAAGAGTATGATAAGATGAAAAATACCTTAGACATCTACCAAAACTTTTCAAATATCAATATATATATACTCAATGATTGAGAAATAACAAAAATTGTTTTAGTCAAACAAAAGAGTTTTTCAAATGAAACAAAAACTAATAATAAGTAAAAGATTTTTTTTTTATATTACCTAGTAGACGAAATGTTTGTGCTATTAAATAATTAAATTGAGAGTGTTAAACATTCTCATATGAAAGGAAAATATACAATAAATAAAAATATTAAAAAATAATAGAAATATTCAAATGTGAGACATAAAAAGTTTTTAATTGACATACATCTTTTTAACATAATTATATAAAGGTTATGATAAGATGATGAAAAATATAATTGAGATGCAAATGAGTTTCATGACAAACCAAATAATTAGAAGAAATAAAATATAGTATATATATATATATATATATAGTTACTTAATTAATTATGAATTTTTTAATAATTTAAACGGGAACGGGTATTATGGTGGGATATGTACATCCCCATACCCATCCTCATGCCCATTTGGAAAAAGTCGGAGATTCTCCATACCTATACCCATACTCAGTCAATGCGAGAATTTTCCATCAAAATAGAGACGAGTTTAGATAATACCCACAGGAACAAGTTTATTTGCCATCTCTGAATATCGTTTGTGAAAAATTAAAGATTATAACCAAATTGCATCACTTTTATTAAAAAAACAAGACAGAAAAAAAAACTTAAAACCAATTTAATATCTATTGACAAAAAAAGTACCCAAAGAGTAATATATTGTATTTTTTATATTTGTTAACCTAATATTTACATATTTAACAATTCTATACATATCGCACCATATCAGAAAATACTTACTTAATCTCATAAGCTGAACACTTCTATCATCATTATATAATCAACCGTTACTTTTTTTACTGATTTATGTATCGAAGAGTTTTTTTTTTTTTTTTTTTTTTTTGGTAAATCTCTCCTTTAATTGCACCCGAAACCTAGACGAGCCAACATTCCGACATTCAAAGACAACAATACACCTTAGTGATTTCTTAGCGGATTTTGATAATCAATCATGTGGTGCTTTATACATGGTATTTTTTTTTAATATGAAACAATCATACATGGTATTTTTTTTTTAATATGAAACAATCATATGTAGGAAATTTCATAATTAATCATAAGACACTTTTCTTTTCTTTTCAATTTAATTTTTTTATTATAAAAAATATAAATAAAATTAATAATAATAAAAATATAATAAAGTTATTTTTCTTTTTTGCATTTTTCACTTGTAAACGTCAAATTAAAAATTATGTTAACCAATAGTTGATTATATTGTGTTTGTAATTCTTTTAATTATAAAATAATAAAAAGTAAATTAAAGATGATATTATAATAAGATATTTTTTCTTCATTACTCACATTTTTTTCTCTTTACCAAAAGAAAATTGATTCATAAACACCGAAAAGTTCTATCAATACTTAATATACACATATAAAGATAATAAAAATAATAAATTTATAAATTGTATGGTGCGGTAATATGAGATTAAAAACACACACACACATATAATAGGTGTTGACCAAAAGTGCTCTTAGCAAAAGTACCACTACTTTCTACTGAAAACTGTAGATACCAAAACCCCATTTAATTGTTCTTCGTCTCGTGAGAACAAAGTTTGATGGCGCTCTCAATTTTATGCAGATTAAGATTGATGCTACAAGAGTCAAACAATTAATTTAGCCTAATCATTCAACGTAATAAATGAGAAGATTTTTGCGATTTCAAAATGATGAGTACGAATTTAACCGTTAAATCTCACGTAATTAAGAAATATTAAATTAAGAGAAGATAAATATTCCGAAATAAAAGAGTTAGAAACAACCATTTTATTATTTTACTATTCATTATAAGTACGGTCTATGGGTTTTTTTGTAGAAAAAGGAAACTGATAAAAACTATAACGAGTTAAATATTTTTTTTTAACTTGAACATGAAATTAGAATTTGTTATTGTTTTAAATTTAGATAAGTTTTGGTCTTCAAACTTAAAAAATGAATGATTGCAATCATTTCAATTTAATGATATCAACTTCTTTTTTATGTGTTAAATGATGTTTTATAATGACATTTAAGCTGGAACGTGTCAAATAGGTTAAGGAGTTCAAATGCTAACTTGAAGTACTATTTAACACATAAAAGAGAAAAAGTTGACGATGTTGGATTAAAATATCTATATCTATTTAATTTTTAAGTTTGGAAACAAAAATTAATCAAAATTTAGAATATGGACTAATTTTAATTTCACATTTAAGTTAAAAGATTAAAAATATCACTAGTGCATAATTTCCCTTTTACCTCGCCTTATATGTCTCGGTTGGCCAAGAACCGAAACATATAATGGCGTGGTGGCATTTTTGCAATTACAGCCAAGTTTTATGCCTCGGTTCACCTAACACCCGAAGCCAAAGAGTGGTATAGGCCTCGGTTCGCCTAAAACCGGTGCCAAAGAGTGCTATAGGCCTTGGTCCAGCAAGACCCGATGCCAAAAAGGGGTATATGGCTTCGGTTGTTAAGGGAACCGAAGCCATAGGGTTTATTTAGGGTTCCAATTTGGTGAACCCCCTTTTTCTTCCCCGCGACTACAAGAGCAAGAAGCCAACGAATCGACATAGATCTCGAATTGCGGAGCAGGAAGGGCGCAGGGAGAGATTTCAAAGACATCGCGACGAGTTTTCGCGGCGCAGCTTCCAAATTCAGCTCTTTGGGTTGGAGAATACGGTTTCGCGTTGGGTAGAAGATCGTGCGACACTAATCCGAGGTTATCCGTTGATGATTCGCAGTTTTCGTTCGAAGCTCCTCGAGCTTCCTTGGGATGGTTCTTTGATTGGGAAAGCATACCCTAGGGTTTCCCCCATGGTTCGTGTTGGTGATAAGGTTTTGGTCGAGGAAGAAGAAGAGGGAGACGTGACTTTGGAGAATGGCGAAGAATGTTGTCCTAGTGGTTCTGGTCGTCTGATAGTGTAATGGGGTCCGGTTCCAAGGTTGATGCTTGTGATGTTGCAATTGAGGATGGTCAACAAGGATTGAACAAGTTTCACAGTAGGTTATGGAGTAAGTTGGGGTTATTGCAGAAGAGAAGGGAAGATATGTTGGGAGAAGGTGATTACGGTGGTGGTGATGTGGTTAACAAGCCACTTGCAGAGTCTTGGCACAAAAGAGGGTTTTGTGGCTTCGGTCTCTCTGCAATCGAGGTAGAAAAGAGATATTCTATGGTCTCGGGTGATAACCGGGACCAAAAGAAGTGCCTTTTGGCCTCACCCCAATATGCTTCGGTTCTAAAACTGAGGCAAAATCACGAAAATAACCGGGGCCAAAAGCCCTTACTGCACTGTGTATATTTAACTCAAAACATATGAAATAGGTCTAAGTTATTTTTAGTTGAAAGTAAATTAGGTAAACATTGATGATTAAATCAAACTTAAATAATAAGATATTTAAGCTAAACTTTATAATATTTTAATGTATTTTAATACTTTTAGTTGGATATAATTTTTTTGTTACTTAATATTTTTTTCGATATCTTTAATTTTGATAGGGTGTATTAAGTTGGATTTCAAAAGTTCTTTTTTATAAAAGTCTTATAGAATTCAATTAAGATTTAAAAATATTAAATAAGATTATAAGAAAATTTGAGAGGATAATAAAACCGGGTGAAATTCAATTGAGATTTTAAAACAAAATAAAAATAAAAATAAAAATCATTTGATATCCAAAATCATACCATGATCAATGGATTGATTGAAGTTTTTAGTTTTTTATCTTTTCTTTTTATTTTCTGAAAAAAAAAAGTCACCTAAATATTGGAAATTTTTCTACTCCTATTTAACTTTTTTCAAACTCGATAGTTATAGGATAAAATGTTAAAGGCAAAGATAAGTCAAATTCTTAGTTTTTTTATAAATTTATACAAATAATTTGTAAGGTTAAATTTATCTTCTTTTGTCTAATCTATATTCAATGTGGGATCGTCAATACACCCTCTTATGTTATAGATTCACTAGTGCAAAACAATGATTTTAGAATAAGATATTAAATCAGTTATAGCAAAACCAACTTAATAGAAGACGCGGTGGCAAATTTATAAATATTGTGAAGTATATTAGATCGGTTATGAGGGGAACCGATATAATATAGGCATATTAGATCGATTATGTGGGGAATCGATCTAATATGCCATTTTTAAAATTCAAAATTCAATATCAGGATGACATATTAGATCAGTTCCCCACATAGCTTGTGCTACTTTCAAATATTCTTGGAATGAGGTAAAAATAAAAAGATTAATCTTTGAAACATGTTGTTATGAAATAATTAGCTAATATACATTGATTCCTTTGAACTATAGGTTTTTAACAATGTTGAACTATCGGGGTCTGAGAAGATTGATAATATACATTGATTCCTTTGAATTGTAGGTTTTTAACCATGTCAAACCATTGAGATCTGAGAAGATTGATGAAGTTAGGACTGAATGGGCTAAAAACTTCTTGCAATGTAAAAATTAGTTCATATGTACCTTTTCCCTTTGTTGCATTAGTATTAGTATTGTCTTTATCACTTAGGAAATATTTTTGTAAAATCCATTGTTATTAGATTTGAATTTTTGTACAATTGTGTTCAATTCTGTTTGTCTGGGACTGTAGTGTTTTATTTTGATTGCAACAAGTTTTGGTTAGTTGATATCTTAAAAAAAATAGTCAATATTAGACCGATTATAACCTTAACCGATCTAATATGAGAGATATTAGATCAGCTAAGACCATAATTGATATAATATTGGTCGCCATGATTTCTAAGATACATGCACATATTAGATCGGTTGTTTCCACAACCGATCTAATACACCTTTCAAAAAATGTCTTCTTGGCCTTTTAGGTATAAGGTATAAGATCAGTTTCCCATAACCAATCTAATAACTTAGATATTAGACTCATTTCAATAGCCAATCTAATAGATGGAAGACATACTACATCAACCTATATTAGATCAGTTCCGAAACCGATTTAATATACTCTCCAGAACTGATTTAATATGCATTTTTTGCACTAGTGATTGCATATATCTCAAGCCTGAGACTGGACATTTCCGACAACAATAGACTTAACAAATCTCATTTAGTATAAGCTTTGAGACCATCTTAAGACATGAACTTTAGGTCAATCTTACAAAATTGACTTGTAATGTGAGGTTTATCCCTACTATAATTTGAGATTATATCTAATAGATATGAGATCACCAACATTAACATTTTAATTGTTGTAGTTAAGCAGTTAAATAATTTGTTAATGGACAAAAACCAAGAGGTTGGAGGTGAATTAGTTTACTAATAAAATTAATACTTTTAAAATTTTTCCAAATTTTACCGTTTAAATTAAACCCTAAGTTTCTTTAAATTCAACAACATATAAATCAGAAAGATAGGAAAGGAGATTCAACATATATATATATATATATATATATATATATATATATATATATATATATTGTTTGGGATCAAAAGATCCTATGTCTAGTTGTTAATCTCTTTAAATAAAGAGATTAACTTAATCACTGTAAAAATCAGAGTACAATAAAATTAAAAGAGTAAGAAAAAGAAAACAACTCTCTTCTTGAAGACAAAGAGATGAATGAATACTTCCTATGAATCACACAGAAAATCTGATTAGGTTTCCTAACAACAACAACAACACTCAATCTAACCGATATTAATGTTGTCCTAATTAATGCTAATTTAAAAAATATATAAATACTGAAAATTAATAAAATTAACATTAATCTAACCTACATTAATTTTGTTTATTTTTAATATTTATTTTAGTTATTATTAACCAAGCGAACATTAATCTATCACTAACATAAATATTATTTTCTTACTAAAAAATAGTTAGCATCACATTTAGAGTTGTTTAACCAATTTTATTAGCATCCAACAGTAAACAAACTCTGATAACATCCACAAAACTAACACTAACACAAATATTTATTTATTAAAAAATTTAAAATAATTAAAGTTAGCTTAGAAATTAGGTAATTCTATAGGCAACTAAATCATTTAAATATTATTTCATACCTTTTATATGTTTAATTTAAAACTTAACTTTTTTATTAACACTACAATAAAATTTCTAAATCATAACTAAATTCAGTGATAAAAAATAATTAATTATTATAATAACTAATTTAAATATTAATTTATAAACTAAAAATAAATAATAGTTAAAATAGTTTCTAAATTAATTTATAAATTAGTCACTATAGTATATTGGTCACTATTACCAAAATTACATATGTTTATGTTTTTTCAATTACATGTGTTTTTCAAATTATTATAAATCTATCAAATCTTTCCATACATTATAATTTTATAATTTACAAAATTCTAATAACAGATGTCTGTTAAAATAATTTTGAAAAAATTATTACGTACAGATCTGCTAAAATTATTTACATATAAAAAATTCTTTAGAAATCTTAACTGAATATACAGCCCTAAAATAACATTACACGATTTTTTCTATTCATTTCTCACCTAATAGGAAGTAAGAAAAGTCTAAAGAGAACATAGAAAGTTAAGAAGTTTTGAGATAAATAATTATATACAAGTTAGAAAGAAGGTTGTAAATGATAGAAAAAAAAAGAGCCTTAGTTGATATATTTGATTATGCAACCACAATCCCATCTTTACAAATCTTTTACTTTCAATAAATAAAATTTCTTACACATAAAAACATACACTTCATATTTGACCATATAAATTGAATGGGCAAACCTATATAATTCTAATTTAATTTCACCATTTATACATAGTCTATAGAAGACTACAAATAACATGTTCTCTTAACACATTCTAGTTCATTTTTTATTTAGTTTATTAAAAAAAATACTTAATTTCATGATAATTTTTTTTTATTCTGGATAAATTTCAATTAATGAGGGTAAAATGTTATATATTGTATTGATAGTAGTACAAATAAAGGCATATATTAAGTGTGTTAGAAGAAGTGAACATTGGTAAAGTATTGGTTGAAATGGAAAAATTGGAAAATGGCATTCCTAATGATAGAGAAGACCTAAATCACAACTCTTTTAGTTGCAATGTTTTTCTCAATGAAAGGTGTAATGGGTCCATAAAATCCTTGACTCCTACTCTAGTGCTTTAATTCTGAGACATACATGTGGCCTGCAAAGAAAGAGATTTCTCATCTTCTTCTTTTTGTTACAATGCCTCATTTCCAATTTCAAACTTTCTTAGGAAAAAAATGGGGTTAGGGTTTTTTAATTGGCTTTAGTGCATATAACGTGAGATGATGAAACTAATGATTATAATCTTTTTATATGTTGTGGCTCGTGGCTCATATGTTAGTTACAATCACTACCACAAATCTTGCTTAAATTGTAGAAGTCAAACACCAATTTTTTTTTTTGTGTAATTAGAATATATGTGATTGGTGGAGATTTTTATTTAATTTTCAATAATTATGGATTATTTTTTAGTTCAAATTTTAAAATGTAATAATTAAATTAAAAGAAATTTTAGAGTTTTTAATTAGGTAACAACAGTGCAACAGTGTTCATGGTAATACTTGCGAAAACTGGAAACATGTGCATCTAGCTAAACAATAAGAATTTTTGTCATAATTATTTAAAAAATAAATAAGTTTTATAATTTGATTATAGGTATTTTTTTATCTTAGTTAATTAAATTTTAAAAAATAAAAATTTAAAAATTATAATAATAAAATGATTTATATTGATAAAGATAAAATTAATAATAAAATGTGTACATTAAAAACAATTATAAAATAGCTAAAAAAACTACTTTTCATTCTTTGTATCAAATTTTAATTATTTTTTTATAATACTATTTTAAATATTAAATCAAAATAAGTTCATTTTCTTTTTTGCAAAATTCAAAGTAAATATTTTTTTTTACCACTCCATTTTATTAGGAACACAACTACTAATAAGGTATTAAACAATAAACAATTTACGGAGACATATATTATATATTTACTATCCTCCACGAAAATAAAGAAAATTAGTCTTTAATAAAATGTCCTTCATAAAAGAAATAAGAGGAGTATACAAAATAATATATATATATATATATATATATATATAAAAGAAATCTCATTATTGTCATCCTTCTCATTTCCACCATTCTCTATTGTTGGATATCAATGTATTACATGAAGATTT
>Ga0214543_1013402_pt1 | contig 10317 bp, 4 predicted proteins | sample CNSS2metaG_FD_160094 | JGI IMG/M metagenome (GOLD analysis project Ga0214543, IMG submission 160094) | Root nodule microbial communities from cowpea collected in UCLA plant growth center, Los Angeles, California, USA - CNSS2 | ecosystem: Host-associated > Plants > Roots > Nodule | place: USA...
CACAAGAAAAAAAAAAAGAAAAAAATGAAAAAAAAAAAAATTCAGCAATTTTTTTTCTGAAACATATTTTACGTGTTTGAGAAAGTTATTTCCAAAACATATTTTATATATGGATATTTCGGAAAACTCATTTCAAAATGCATTTTATGAGTTTCGAAAAATTATTTTCAGAAGTTTCATTATGGAAAATTTATTTCCGAACACATTTTATGTTTTGGAAATTTTGCTTCAAAAATTATTTCTGTAAATTTTAAAAAGCTTGTTTTAAGGGACGAACCTTCTTTATAAAAGAAAATTTTTTTTTTTTTTATATATATATATATATATATATATTTTTTTTTTTTTTAATTATATTTTTATATTTTTATATTATTTTTAGAGAATTTTTTAGTATGTAAGTAATGTTATACACTACAAATAGTTTGACTTATCTTAATATGTTATTTTGGATCTAAAGAAAACAAGTTTATAATTTATTTTGGAAATTACTTTATATACTTCAATTTGTTTTATGTTAGACACTCTGAAAATTTTCACCGGAAATATATGTAATCCCGAAGTAACTTTTTCATAAGGTAAATTTTGAAAGTTTTAAAGGATGCCCGACGAAATTTAGGAGGTGCAGGAAGTAAAAGGCAACCAAACTTCGACGGTTATATGATCGTTCACGTTATTTTATTCTTTCTCAAATTTCATACACGGCATGCTAAAATTCATACTCTTGACCTATTAGACTCAGTTTATTTACTAAATTTCAAATACATAAACACCTGTTTATTTTAAACCATTTTAAATTAGAGATAATAGTTTTTAATATTCAGTATCTAATACAAATTCAACTCAAATTATAAATATGTAGTAAATAAAAGTATTAAAGTAAATTAAACATTTATGTGATTCAAATAATTAGACATTTAACAGGACAATATTGTATAATTTATTTATGTTTTAGAATATCAAAATGCTAATAATTCAACTCAAATTTATTTAATTTATATATTTAGGTGTGGGTTGGGATTGTTTCTGTTCCATAATTTATTTAATTAGCAAAAAACTTATTTTTTCAATCCAATCCGGCTTAAAAGTGTATTGAATTGACTCAAGATTCAAATTTATTTTGACATCCACACACAAAAAGAGAAAAATATATAAAAAATAATAGGAAATAGATAATAGAAAAGTAAAGAAGTCTTCTATATGTAATTTTCTATAGGTCTTAAATTAACTAAAACAGTAGTACAAAATAAATAAGTTTAAAACATTATCTTTTAGAATAGAAATAAATATAATTAGTTTTTATAAAAAAAAATGTAGTTTGAAAAATGAAATACTCTTAATCCAGCAACAACTCCTTTTTGGGTTAGTTTGTTTTGTTACATTAAACATTATTGATAGCATCGAGTGGCCCAACAACTTCATCTGCTTGATTCAATTCATTTCAGGTTGCAATTTGGAAAGGAAGCAAGTAACACATTAATGTCAGAACATGTTTCATTTGGTTCCTTCATCTCTTCAACCTCTCCTCAACTACCCTCTCTACCACTCAAAGTTTATAACAGTTTTGTTTAGAGCCGCCACTAAGTAATGGTGTTGGTAGCTCTAACTAATAACTAATGTGTAACGGTTATTTTTATGTATGTCATATTATAGTTGTTGTTCGGTTAGGGTGTCACCAACTCCTCAAGAACAGAAGAAAGTCTCTTCTTTCATGGATTTCATCTGTTTGACTTAGTTTTTTTTCATAGTATTATTCTATTCTTGGTGAGTCACTACACAGACCGAAGTTCATGTCTTTTTTACATTAACTCCAATGGAATCAGATTGCTTTTAAGAGGTAAAAGAGATAAGACACTATATCTGCTTAAAAAGACTTCAAAGTTAAGGAGATTATATTCTGATTTACTTTAGCTAACTTCTTTTTCCATGATCTCTTTTTTTTTTTTCTTCTATAGCCTTTATAATATTTGCATATCCTAATGCTCTTTATTTTCTACAAAGGAGAATGGTTCAACAAATGTTTTGTTGTTCTTTAACGTGAGTTTTAGGTATATGTTGAGAACAGCTTGCGCAATGATTGAGGATAGGGTTTTAGGAAACATGAAGCATTATGTTACTTCTTTTGTTTTAGTCAACCGTTCTACTTCATAGCTCATAATTTTGATGCTAAAGTCAAGAATTGTCAAAAGTAGTAAAACTTTTAGTGCCACCGATTATTACTCATTTATGGGGAAGGTGCATGGATACGTACATCATCATACATGCGGTAGATGTAAGAGTTAGTTTTCTAAATTAAAAGAAAAAAAAATTAGGAGATTAGCGAAGCAGAGAATTTGGTGAAAAGAGGTGTCAAAAACAGAGAAGTATGAAAAAGGGAGAAAAAGGAACATAAAAAGCATTAGGAGCCAAAGAAGATGTTCCGCGCAAGCATCTCTTCACCAGGTTGTGTGACTGACGTTAAAGCCTGCGGAAATACCCTTTTGGTATATATCTCATATCTGCAAAAGGACCTACTTTTTCTCATGTGATCTAAATTGCTAAAAATCCATTTAAATGGAAGTTTGAAATTTAAAAATAAGATGAAATGAATTTTAAATTTAACTAAATTTTACAAAATTAATTTAAATTAACTTGTAAAATAAGTTTACATTCTTTTATATATTATAAATTAGTAGTTTTATTTTTAAAAATATTTGAGATTTATGATTACTTATATATTATCTTCGATTAATGAATAATTCCAAAAAACAAGACAAAGAAGATGTTGGTTGCTATAACGATTAATACTAGAATTGTTGTAATATGGGAATTAAGGAAATAAATACTAAGGGCAATGAAATCAGTGTTGGAGAGCAATGGTTAAGTATTGCAGAACATTAAATTTTATAGGTTTGGAGCTTGAACAACAAGTTCATGAGGCTGGGAGGAGGGTATATGCAGGCATTAAGATAATGGAATTTGGACCATCTTTGGAAGGAGAGAAGTGGGGACAGTAGGAGTAGGAAAAGAGAGACTGAGAGAGATGCCTTTTGCTTGTAATATACGATTGGCATTCACTGCCTTGTCTAAACGTCTTTGGAAACTTCGCCTTTTATGTCACGCAACCGGGATTCCAACAAAATTTCTCAAAACCAAAACATTTTTTCTTAAACCGTTTTTCACCACGATCAACATGGTACCCATTACCCATCAAAAGAACCAATTACACGGTAAACATTTTGATAACTGATTCTGATTCTTTTCACTACATATTTGTTACACTACGATGTTAATCCATTAAATGAAACCGAGAAACATTAGCCTTCGAAAAATATACAGTGAATAAAAAAGGAGTCCATAATAGACTGACAATGAACAGTGAGTCAGAGTGTCCCCTCTCTTCTTTCCCTCCACGTTTAGCTATTGGACATAATTTGTGGATTTAGGTGTTGCCATTACGAGGCAGTGAGAGACACTATTCATCAGATTCCATACTCAGTAGAGTAGCAGATTTATGTTTGATACTGCACCAGCCAATTTTTAATTCAGAGTTTGGAAACAACTTTGATTTTCGCACTTCATCATGCTCTTATGATTTGAGCAACATTTGTACTCTTTGGTATCAAAAGTCACTTTTAATTAGTTGTACTCATAAAGTGCATTGAAGTAGACGGATTTCCCCAGTGACAATTTTACCAACAAGGCAACAACAAAACCCTTCAACACACACTGAATTCTCAGGAAAATGAATCTGCTTAAGTACAAGTAACAACAGCACTAAATTCATTTTTTTTTTTAAATTTATATCCTTTCAATACTTTTCATAACATTGTTCTCTCTCTGTTTACAATTCTTTTACATATTTGTTGTATATATGCAATTTTTTATATTTTTTATTTTACAAACACAAAGTGACCTCGTATATCTAGTTGATACAAAAACCAAGTTTGATTTGTTTTACAGCTATTCAAAATTATGTTTGTTTTCCGATGAAAAACAAACAAATGCTAGCTAATAAAATATGACTAGGAACACAAAGACAAGAGATCTCGTATTACACAGTACAAGTACCACTCTTCAGACAAGTGTGGAAGCCCTCCAAGCTTCATTTGAATTTACATTCAAATGAAATACTTCTAATTTGTCTTTTTATCAGTTCATTCATAATTGTTCGTAGTTTGTAAGATAAACCAACTCTGCAAATGAAACAGACAAATCATTTCACCCTTTCAAATCCTATCTTGGTAGCTAGTGTTTGCACTCTAGTAGAAGCCTTCAAGATATAATGTTTATGCAAAACAACTATTTTACCATTTAAGCAATGTGTTTATAAAACTGACTTTAGCAGATTTCAAAGGAGAATCTCATCTTTGTATATAGAAACTATGAACTTAGATCCTTATCTTACGGATACTATGCTTTGCAATCCTCAATTAGAGAATCTAATTAGACAATTTCGACGGTTACATGGATCTAGGAAGCATGTCTGTCAGATTGATTTGAAAACGGATCCTCTCACTTGGTCTGAAACCACATATTACACATTGTTTTTTCTTGTAATCTTGGTGTTTTGTGGCATAGAAATTCGTCCATCTGACTTATATGAAATTTCCACGATAAGATAAAATAGAAGTTTCATTTGTTTATTTATTGGGACCAGAATTTTCGACTCTGTAATGAAGTTTAGAATATTATATCTGTCCAAAGAAGAACCCCTGCATGTTTGTTTTGTTTTTACTCACTCAACTGAGAAAATAACCCAACGATGCTCTTAAAAAATTTGTCACTATGCCAAGTTTAAAGGGAAACAAAGTTTGAATGCGATAGAACACTTTGTCATTTACCCAACAGCACAACTAATTAATTCTATATATCACACGTAACTAATCTACTTCATCAAGATAATGTTGTTTGAGCAAATAACTATTCAACACAGTTAAGCTCACTACAGATGTTTACTAAACTTTGTCTGTAGTCTCTCTTGGCTTTGTTATCTCTTAAGCCCTTTATTTTATACCTTAAATGAATTAACTACTCTTACTTTCAATAAAGAAAGAGAAATTTGGACACTATGCTATCACAAGGTGCATGTTTTTCTTATTTGTCCATCTTTTTTCCTTTTATCTCCAATCTTGAATTAGTTGAAAGATAATGATAAAATGTGCATCAAAAAAACCTTGCATGTGACTAGATTTTACCAACAAAATCCTTCCTCAAGAATTTTCTCTCACCCAGCTTCACCAATTAGACTTTTTTCCTGTGCCTGTTCCCCTCCTTTTTCATTTCTTTTTCTCTGTCTAAGCAATGTGTGCAGCAAAAAGGAAACTTTATCTGAGTAGGTTAATGTGACGACAAAAAGGGAGAACTGGCCACCTTCCCGCACTCCCATCCTTTTCTTTTTGTATTGGTTTTGGCAAAGGTCAAGTTCCCATTAATCAACATATTGTATTATTTTGTGGATTCTTTGACAAACGTTAGTCTCTTTGATACTGAAGGACAAAATGGGGCATCTCTTAATTCCTCCAAAAGACAATTAGACAAAGAGAAACCCCACAAAACCTCTTCTCCTTTCTACCATCTAAGGTCTATTACCCTTCACCTTTCATCACTTTTGAGATAAACCCTTTCTTTTCCTTCTTGCAATTAAGCCACTGTTTTGTTACCTAGTCACTTGTTTCCCATTATTGGTTACAATATGTTAAAATCTAACTGGTCAGGTAGGAGTGCAAACAAAATGCCTTTTTCATGAATGGACATGACAAGAACCATACCAAAACGAAGGAATTCAAATCAATTTGCGAGCCTTCTAACATTGTATACAGATTAATCCAATGCACCTAAACAAATAAATGGTTCTACCACTGTTGGCACAGTCAAAATGTATCTCTCTGGGACCAAAAACAAACATCTTATCTTCATCTCTGTTACCGTTTTCATTTAACTAGATTTTGGTGAATCAAATCAAGTGGCTTAATAATTAAAGATATGATGCAAAATGAGACAAAGGTGGAGGGACTATCACCAACTCTTACCAACAAGAGCAGAAAATGTTGAAATTACGAGAGCCACCTGTATAAACATGTATAGGGTCGTATGCACAGTCAATGAAAGAGAATGCTTCTATCTCAATCCATTCATCATCTATGTTTGATTGTTAGAAGGAGAATTTTGGTAACTCATCTTCAAATGCTATTTGCAACGGGACAAACCTTCTCAGTTGCAGAGGAGTCATGTTACATGACTTTTTAATTCAAATCAAAATAACCCTCTGAATCTAAAAGAAAAAAATACTAAAAGATTGATATAGACATATAAATTGCACAATGAAAGGATGAAAGGATAAAATTGCAATTTTTTACTCTGAAGCTTGAAATTCAGCAATTGGTTCTGGTTCACCAATAATTATGGTAAGTGGGCTCTTGATTTATAATAAGTGTGTATTTAAGTTAGTTGTGAATTGATTATTAAATAGTCAGTGTTATTAAATTGACAATGAGAAACTTATATAATGTTTAGTTATGATTCTTAAAGTGACTCTTGATGTGATTAATTTGGATTCTTTGAAATTATTAAAAGGATTGTTGTCTTTATTTTTTTTCTTTTTTCATATATGTATGCATTCTGGCAAGGGGATGTAAATAAAGGAAAAAAGAACTACTTTCAGAACATTTAAGACAAAAAATACTATACAATTGATATTATTATAAAAAAAAATATAACAATATTGTAAAATTGTTACATGCAAATAAAATTGTCGTAAGATATTACGATAATGTTCTCACGTTTGAAAATATTTGATGCTATTCTTTGCACTATAAGTGAAACCGTTACAGTCCATTTATTTTATCTATTACAATAAAATGTTTTATTAGTAATAACTAATTTTAGCAATTACAAGTTATTAGTCATCATAATAATTAATTTTAATAACAATTCACAAAAGTAAAAAATTATTGATTATTAAAATAGTAATTATTATGAATAAAAAATATAATTAATCTCTAAATTAGTTTTTAAAGTTAGTTACCATAGTTTTAGCTAATAAAGGAAATCGATCACTAAAAATTAGTTACTTAGGTTTTGACTACCAAAATAACTTAATTTTTAAATTGATCTTTAATTAATTAATGATCAATTTAGTGATTAATTATAATTTTTTATTGGCTTAAATACCTTTTTGGTCCTCATTTTCGCAGTGTTTGTTGCGAATGGTCCTCATTTTTACAGAATGTTTAAAATGATCCTCATTTTTACCGAATATATAAAATGGTCCCCATTTTCGTAATTCGTGTTTTATTTGATCCTTTTCTATAACGCCGTTTAAATCATTAATGGAGCATTGTACAGGTGACACGATTTGTATTAGGGTGTTACATGTGTGGTAATTAGATATTTGGGGTTAAACAAGTGAGCTAGGGTTTTGGTAAGGAATGTTTGGGCAGTTTGTGAGTTTTGGTAATCTTGTTCCTCCATTCCCAATTGTGGTGTTGTTGCTGCAATCTTCTTCTTCCTACAATCCCATTATACATTATATAGGTATGTTACGGTCTCAATCTTCTTCCTTTACCTCTAGTTGTAATCGTTGGAGGCAACCGTGTTGTATAACTTCGTGCACTGTTGGTGGTTCAACGAGAAATGGATTAACTCCAATTTGTAGCTGCGGAGGGATGACGACTTTAAGGATAGCAAAAACTCCAAAGAATATTGGTAGAAAATTTTGGGTACAATCTGTTTTTATTGTTGTGTTAATAATAAATTGGTTTTAATTTTTGATTTATTGATTTACAAAGTGGTGGTTCCAATAATGTGGGCTGCAACTTTTTCAAATGGTGGTGTTGATGAAAAGATGTCATCATCATGACACAAATGAGGCAGATTAATGATTTTAAAGTCTAATATATTTTGTACTATTGTTAAATGAAGAAATGAATTAGTTTGATTATGTTGTTATTAGTCCCAACATGTTCAAAATGACATCTTAATCTGAGCATTGAAGTAAGTGATATTGGTCTAAGCTTTGGGAGAAATTAAATTGATCTAACTCTAGAAGAAGTTAAATTCATAACATTAATTCATCATTATCAAAATGCACTACATCAATGTTTGACAAAAGTAAAATTGAACGAAGTTTAAGGAAAGTCCAAATGCAGTACAATGCTTAACTCTCCACTTCATTCCGAACTCAAGAAAGACGAAGATGAAAAAATTTTCCTAATTGCAAAATTTACCCTAAATTGAAAAATTAACGTTAATTAGCCACCTGTACAGTACACGTAACACACCCTAATATAAATGGTGCCACCTGTACAATTCTCCGTTAATGATTTAAACAGCGTTACAGAAAAGGACTAAATAAAACACGAATTGCGAAAATGAGGACCATTTTAAACATTCTGTAAAAATGAGGATCATTTTAAACATTATGTCAAAATGAGGACCATCCGCAACAAACACTACGAAAATGATGACCAAAAAGGTATTTAAGCCTTTTTTATTTATAATAATGATTATTTTAGTAACTAATAACTTTCTATTTACTTGGTATTTCAAGTCATTACAATGACTAACAATTTTTGGTGTCTAAAATTAGTTATTAATGAAAAATTTTGTTGTGCTGATTTATGGATACTTAAAACTTCTTTGTACTTCTTTGGTAAAATTATTAGCTATTAAATTTATATATTTTTATTCTAATATTTGTGTGAAATATTCACAAAACTTATTAACAATTGATTTGTGTAAAAAAATTAGCTTATCACTTCCGTTACAGTTATTTTTTACAATTTTTTTTTTTCATTTTCAAGATGATGAGAGATTCTGTTTAAAGGTTTGGTAGAAACTACATAAGGCCGAGTGTTGATTGAAGAATGAGACGTGGGCAACTTTATGTCATTCATAACTCGTATGAATATGTAATGTGTATTCAGCCACTATTTTATTTTCTTCTCTAACGGGACCTTGGATCTGTTGAGGCTTTTACAGGGAGATTTTGTTAACTTTTGGTAAACGTTTTGACATTTCACACCGGTCTACCACTGCAAAAGGCCACCCTTTGCATAAAGGCTACGAGCATAGCACGAAACACTTACCACCTCACCAGAGGGTTGTCAAAAGTGAAGGCTCATTCGTCAAAAGCCTAATTAATCTATTCTACGCATTCGTGGGTTGGATTTGGTTTCCTTTGGTCTATGCAATGCCCATTATAGTTATGTTTATGTCTGTCTAAGATGTGTTAGCACCAACCACTGCAAATGATCCCTTTTGTGTGTACTAAGGAAGCTTTTCACAGCTCAAATGCAAGTACTCTAGTCAAATCAACTCAACTCTTGGAGTTTTGTTTGTAGATTCTTTTGGCTAATTTGGTATCTGGGCTATATAGTGTTTCGGCTTTTTGGCTCATTGCATTGCTCAACTGTTCTCTGCCTGATTTCTTGGCTGTAATGTTTCAGGGTAGGATGCTGACCCTGTGCTGCTTTCTTTTCCCAATTTTTTTTTTTTTTTTTTCCTTTTTTTTTTTTTTTTTGGTGTTGTTTTATCTTTGTTCACTGGAAATGACTTTGGTTTTGGATGGCTTTTAGGCATGGGGTATGAAGGGTTGATTCCAAGACACAAGCGTTCAAAGAGGTGCCCCTCTCTTCCTTACGTTCTTCACTTCACTTGTAGTACTCTCTTGATTGTGAACTTCAGGCATTAGGGTCTTTTTTTTTCTTTTCTGGGAAAATGGACAATAATGCTTTTGCATTTATTTTAATGTTTCTCCAATTATATTTTCCTTGTCTCATCCATTGGAGCACATCCTTTTGAAGAAGGGGGTTTCTGGTTGAAAGTGAAACTGAAGGCTCATACCTCTCAGAATCGATGAGAATTGGGGGTTTCACGAATGTAGCTTGGGGACCTTGAAGAGCACCACAACGTAAAATACAGAATCAGACATCGACTAATAATACATATTAATTGTGTTTTACTGTTTTGGTATGACAGCTTTCCTGATAAGAAAAGAATGGAGGATGATAATGCAGATAACCACCTCGAGACCTCAGATCGAACAAAGCTGGTATAATCAATCACTACGTTATTTTATCAATATATCCCCTTCACTTTTTCTTTTCTTTCTTTTTTTAATTAGGGATTTGGAGGTTCTGTTTTTATAAATGAATGTTTGGCATTTATGATGCTGAAAAAATGTTGGTTGTTTTCAGGGGTGATGATGTGAGGGGATGTTTTGTTGGTATAAATGGTAATACAAAAGCCAAGGGGGAGCCAGAAATTTTTATAAAAAATAATTGTCAAATTTATGTATGGGAAAGGGATGGACGAACAGAGAATTGTTCTGTTTTTTTT
>Ga0214543_1013405_pt1 | contig 10316 bp, 11 predicted proteins | sample CNSS2metaG_FD_160094 | JGI IMG/M metagenome (GOLD analysis project Ga0214543, IMG submission 160094) | Root nodule microbial communities from cowpea collected in UCLA plant growth center, Los Angeles, California, USA - CNSS2 | ecosystem: Host-associated > Plants > Roots > Nodule | place: USA...
TATATATATATATATATATATATATATATATATATATATATATATATATATATATATATATATATATATATATATATATATAAAAAGCAAAGTTCTGAACATTTTCTGATTTTCTTCTTTCACACTAATTATTATGGATTACATTTTAGTTTTATTGTGCATGCTATATCATCATTTTATATAATTCTGATTTTCATGTGTCCAGGTTGAAATGGCTGATAAGTCTGAATTGGGTGAAGAACACAAGTATGGGATTACAGAAAACATGCGTTTGGAGATGGATTATGATGCTGACCGAGCATGGTAAATCTAGTTTGAAAAGTATTTTTCGTTGATATTGTTTTAAATCACTAAATTTGAAAATTGTTCTGCTATCACATACCAGAGTGCATAATAATGATACATTGTAACACTACACTATGGTTCCTCTTTTGTGCTTGTCTTTCACAATTAATTGCGTAAATTGCTTTATGTTTTTCTTCTTATATATATATATATATATTCAAAAAGTTATTCATCATGCAAGTTTTACGTTGTTGGTGATACTGGTGGAGCTGTAGATGATTCTTTTACACATTGCATTTTAGTTTTTAATTTGCAAAATCTGCTTTTTTTTTCATTTTCTTTTTTATCTAATTATAATTCTATTATGAAGGTATGACAGAGAGGAAGGTAGCACATTGTTTGAAGACGACAGCTCATCACTTTTTCTTGGAAATGAAGCTTCCTGTCAGAAAAAAGAGGCTGAGTTAGCAAAGAGACTGGTAACTTTTAGAATTTCTTAACATGTATAAACTAACTTTTCCTTGCATGTATCTGCACAATTTTTTTGGCATTTAGCTTCCTTCTGCTAATTAAAGCCTAAGTAGATGAAGTACATAAGAAGAGTTGATAAAATGGAAAAGCTTGCATGAGAAAAAGTTCTACATCTTGTCATTTCTATATTGTAGTTTATAGATGAGTGATTCTTTCATTTAGTTATGTTTACTTTAATCTCATCTAGCTAGAGATTGAAATCTATGAAAGTTATTCTTATGAGTAACATGATTTAGTTTGGATCAGTTATGTGTCTATGTTTGTTGTGGTTTGGTAAGCTAGATGGATATATTTTATATTACAATCTACTATCTGAGGGGGCTTTTGGGTGAATGACATGTGGATATACACTCTTGTTCAAGATAGTTATTCTAATCTTTAGAGAGGAACTTGATTGTTTTGAATGTGTATTGTAACTATATTGTACCCTATATAAAAATTTACGTTTTACTATATCAGATACGTAATGTATTTGATACTTGTATTGTATCCAATAGTGTCACTGTATTGGTGCATCATAGAGAGTAGCTATTCACACAACATTATCTGTGTTTGCAACGTCCTGTATGTTCAATCCACATTTTTTCTTATTGTTGTATGTGGTGAAATATAATTGATTTGGCTTATTTGAGAACCGTTTAATGTGTTGGTGCATTTTTTTTGGGGAAAGTTGGCATGTGTTATCTTACAAGTGTCTTTGTCAATAATTCAGGTTAGAAGAGATGGAACCGGTATGTCCCTTGCGCAGAGCAAGAAGTTGTCCCAGCTCACAGCTGATAATGCTCGATGGGACGATAGGCAACTGCTTAGATCTGGAGCTGTTAGAGGTACAGAGGTTCAGACTGAATTTGATGATGAGGAAGAGCACAAAGTTGTTCTACTTGTTCATGGTAAATATTCATCATCTGTCCAACTTTGACGTTGTAAAGTAGTTTGTGTGGTATTACTCCAATTTTTTACTAATTACTCTTTCTGTATTGGCCACAGATACAAAGCCTCCTTTCCTTGATGGCGGAGTTGTCTTTACTAAGCAGGCTGACCCAATTATGCCTATAAAAGATCCAACATCTGACATGGCTATAATATCTCGTACAAGGTCTACTCTGGTTAGAGAAATCCATGAGAAGCAGAGTATGAACAAGTCTCGCCAACGCTTTTGGGAACTTGCAGGCTCAAAACTTGGTGATATCTTGGGTGTTGAGAAAACAGCAGAGCAGGTATTCTTCTGGACATTTGGCGTAGTTGTGTCCTTTGCTTTTTCTTTTCCTGTTTGAAGACTTCATCTTATTTAAAATTTTTCAAATGCTAGATTGATGTAGACACTGCTGAAGTGGGTGAAGATGGTGAAATTGATTATAAGGATGAAACTAAGTTTTCACAGCATTTGAAGAAGGCAGAAGCTGTGAGTGACTTTGCCACGTCAAAAACTATTGCAGAGCAAAGACAATATCTCCCTATATTTTCAGTGAGGGAAGAGTTATTAAAGGTTGATTTTTTTTTCTCTCTTGGTTATGCATGTGGCAGTTATTGATAGGTTATTTTTTTGTCAAAATTTTAGGACCCTACGAGAATTCAATCTTTTGGGTTGTGAAATTAATGATCACTATCAATCACAGTCTAACGTTCAGCATTAGGACATGAATATCTTAGTCATCATAGTTTTATCCATCTTTATATCATGTGAAAGGGGACTAGGATAGAACATGTCAACCCAATATTTATCACTATATGGTTTTGATGTAGCATAACCAAGTCCCTTTTCCTTCTCTCTTCCTGTCATGGTTTTGAATTTTGTATTTTTTTCATATGTCCATTTTCCAATTGGATTTTCTGTTTCTCTCAGTCTTGGCTCATAAATGTTGTAATAATATTTTGAGGATGTACAATGTGTAGGTGGTTCGGGAAAATCAGGTGGTGGTGGTGCTTGGAGAAACTGGGTCAGGAAAGACAACTCAATTAACACAGGTTTAACTGTCTTTTTATTTTCTTTGTCAATATCTTTTATTTGTTAATTAATGTTTATCCAATCAATAACAGAATCCCAGATAGATATCTTAACATTTGATTTTTCTGAACAGTATCTGCATGAGGATGGTTATACCGTAGGTGGTATAGTGGGTTGTACCCAACCAAGACGTGTAGCAGCTATGAGTGTTGCCAAGAGAGTTAGTGAAGAGATGGATACAGAGTTGGGTGATAAAGTTGGCTATGCTATACGTTTTGAAGATGTAACCGGGCCAAGTACCATTATAAAGGTAAACCCAACTTGTATTTATTAGGAATAAATATTGTGTTTCATGTTACAATGCCATTCTGTAGGTCCTTTTCATTATATATATTCTTTAATTGACATAGGGTGTCTTCATCTTGTATCATGATGTGGTGGGCATATAATGTAATTATGCTGATTGTGGACACTTTAGTCATGAACTGTGTTATATGTTCTAAACTTCTGCTTTAAATTTTACAGTACATGACTGATGGTGTACTTCTACGAGAAACACTCAAAGACTCTGATCTAGACAAATATAGGTATGGAAATATTGACAAATTTACACACTGTGTTCACGCATTATTGTTTGTTTGCAATAAAAACAGTTATGAACCATCTTGTTTGACACCGTTTCAGGGTTATTGTCATGGATGAAGCTCATGAAAGATCATTAAATACTGATATTCTTTTTGGAATATTGAAGAAAGTTGTAGCCCAACGCCGTGATTTCAAGCTTATTGTCACATCTGCTACTCTGAATGCACAGAAATTTTCAAATTTCTTTGGAAGGTAATTCACCTTGTTATCTTTCATTGTTTCTTGTTATTGACTTTTGTTAGACTCAACCTAATTGTGGCATTCTTGCAGTTGTCCAATTTTTCACATTCCTGGGAGAACATTTCCCGTGAAAATATTGTGGAGTAAAACTCCAGTCGAAGATTACGTAGAAGGTGCAGTGAAGCAGGCTATGACTATTCATATAACCAGTCCTCCTGGTGACATCCTTATCTTCATGACTGGCCAGGATGAGATTGAGGCAGCTTGCCATGCCCTTGCAGAAAGAATGGAGCAGATGATGTCGTCGTCAAATAAACTTGTTCCTAAACTCTTGATTCTTCCCATATACTCTCAGCTTCCTTCCGACTTGCAAGCTAAGATATTTCAGAAAGCTGAAGATGGAGCGCGAAAATGTATTATAGCCACTAATATTGCCGAGACATCATTAACTGTTGATGGTATCTTCTATGTGATAGACTCTGGCTATGGTAAAATGAAGGTGTATAACTCTAGGATGGGCATGGACGCTCTCCAGGTCTTCCCTGTAAGCCGAGCTGCTGCTGATCAACGTGCTGGTCGAGCTGGTAGAACCGGCCCTGGTACATGCTATAGGTTGTATACTGAGAGTGCTTACTTGAATGAAATGCTGCCAAGTCCTGTTCCAGAGATTCAGAGGACTAACCTTGGTAATGTTGTCCTGTTGCTGAAATCTCTGAAAGTTGAAAATCTACTTGATTTTGATTTCATGGATCCACCTCCGCAAGATAATATTCTGAATTCGATGTACCAGTTGTGGGTGCTGGGTGCACTTAACAATGTGGGGGGATTAACTGATCTTGGATGGAAAATGGTTGAATTCCCACTGGATCCTCCGCTTGCGAAGATGCTTTTGACGGGTAAACTGTTGGGGTGTGTTGAGGAGGTTTTGACAATTGTGTCCATGCTTTCAGTGCCCTCTGTTTTCTTTAGACCCAAGGATCGGGCAGAGGAGAGTGACGCCGCACGGGAGAGATTTTTGGTGCCGGAGTCCGATCATTTAACCCTGTACAATGTTTATCAGCAGTGGAAACAGCATGATTACAGAGGTGATTGGTGCAATGATCATTTCTTGCATGTGAAAGGTCTAAGAAAGGCTAGAGAGGTGAGATCCCAGTTGTTGGATATTCTGAAGACTTTAAAGATCCCCTTAACCTCATGTTGGCCTGACACAGACATTGTTAGAAAAGCAATTTGTTCTGCATATTTTCAGAATGCAGCAAGGTTAAAGGGCGTGGGAGAGTATGTTAACTGCAGGAATGGGATGCCATGTCATCTTCATCCCAGTAGTGCTCTCTATGGTATGGGATGCACTCCTGAGTATGTGGTTTATCACGAGTTAGTATTGACCACAAAGGAGTACATGCAGTGTGCCACCGCAGTGGAACCCCAGTGGCTGGCTGAGTTGGGACCTATGTTTTTCTCTGTTAAGGAGTCTGATATATCGTTACTGGAGCATAAGAAGAGACAGAAAGAAGAGAAAACAGCCATGGAGGAGGAGATGGAGAACTTGAAGAAGGTACAAGCAGAGGTCGAGAGAGAAAGGAAACAGAAGGAGAAGGAAAGGACAGCTAAGCATCAGCAGCAGATCTCCATGCCAGGTTTACGAAAGGGTTCTTCCACATTTTTTAGACCAAAGAAGTTTGGTTTGTAAGTTATGTTGATAATACCAAAATTGCACAGGAAAATGTTTTTCAGAAACCACTTACACCGGTTAACAACCTATTTATAGTATTATGATTTTTGTACTTGTAAAGAAAAACAAAGATAGAAGACTAATAGAATAGATGTAAAGTCTAAAGTCGAGTCTGTATAAAATCATCGCTTTTTTTTTTTTTTAGATATTTCACTCTTGTAATGTATATATGTATATATTTATTCTTACACTACTATTTTCTTGTACAGTAATTGGAAATACTTGCTTTCTTTGAGATTTTGATTCAATATTGAAAAATATTTTCGAAATTTATGTACATTTATTTATTTTTGTATCTAAATATAAATACTAAGTATTATTTCTAAGAATGAGACTTTTGTCTTTATTTTTAAGTTATTGTCATTTTTACTTCGAATAAATATAAAAAAGAATAAATTTTTAACTTAAAATACCATGTTATATTTTATTATTGGTAAAATTATAGATTTTCATTTCATGTCCAAATGTTTTATGTAAATTATTTCTTTGATGGTCAATAAATGATCGTAGTAACTTTAAAATTCTAGTACTATGCTTATAGGGCCAACTCCGAAGAACATTTAAAACTATAATTTATTGTTTAATTTATAATTTAATATGAGTATCTTTTAGTAGGTATTAGAATTTTGTAAAGCATATAAATTATGTCATGAATTAAGTTAATAATCAAAATTAAAATAATATATATAATAATTACTTAAATAATATTTTCTAAACAAATAAATCAGTTTATAAGGTCTTTTATATAATTTTATAAAATAAATACAATTTTGAAATTCTAATCCATTTTTGATTAAAAAAATGTTTTTCTTTTATAATTAAAACTCAATACTAATTTTAAAATTCAAAAATTCAAAAGTGGAAATATGGTTATCCAACTATACATACATACATACATATATATATATATATATATATATATATATATATATATATATATATATATATATATATATATATATATATATATATATATGTTGTTTTGGTGAATACATTTAATCTCACTCAGGAGACCTTGGCTGGAAAATGAAAAATTCCAAAAACAGTTGGTGATTTCAGCAGCACTAACACAGAACCATAACATGTATCAGTGACGACCAGAAGCTGAAGCATGTGAAGAACCATGATCAGTAGTTTTTTCTTTCAAAACACCTGTTGGATGAAGAGGAAAGAGAGTTAAGGTTTTCCTGTCGTTGATGCTACAGTTATAATCAGGTTGTACCCTCTGACGCAATTGTTGGTATATCTGCTGGCCATCACACATTTGCAGCATCCTAAATGGCACAACTGACTCAACAATACCTCCAGCTGCTACAATATTTCTTGGTTGAGGATAAAAGTTCATTCCACTTTGTTGAGCATAAAATGGAGCACAGACAACTGAAAAAAAAAAATGTTTGATTTCAGACTGTGATGAAATTAATGTGAAAGATAAACAAACTATAGATGCATGAACCCTACTTAACTAATGCATTTGCATGAACAAGAAAACTGGTTAGGTTATGGTACATGGACATGTGTAAATATACATACACTTTCATTTAACATTGTTCTTTGTTTCTTATATAAAAACACAATGGAAAGAAGATTTAACTGCATAAAAGGCAATGCTTACATACTACTCCCACTCCACAAGATTTGAATATTATCGGATGCATGCAATTAAATTTGTTTCAATAGAATAGCCAAGAGAAAAAGCATGGCAATAATAAAGTAAGAAATTATATCAGATAACAAACCATGTTGGCCAATGGGGTGTGAGGCTTGAAGAAAGCTATTGGAATATGCAATGGTTTCTAGCTTCTGCTTCTGTCTTTGACGTGCTTTGTGATTCTGAAACCAGTAAAAGACATTTTTTCCTTCAATGTGACCATAAACCCTTAATCTAGAGGTAATCTCTTGTATCTGCTCAGTATTTGGAGTCCTCATTCCCTGTCTGTAAAGGTCCTCCAACACTGCTATTTGCTCTTTTGTAGGACTCCACCGAGAAACTGCATGAGTTCTACTTGGTTCTCTTCTTATTGCAGAGCGACTCCCCATCTTTTTCTTCTTCTTTCTTTGTTGTGATCAACAAATACAAAATATATGCAACATATATGCTACTTATATAGAAGTTTATTAATTATTACCACGACTCTTTGCATGGCTAGCTTCTGCAGCTAGTTGGCACTGAGATATGATCAAGTCAAAGAAAATAGTTGGGAGAGGGAATTAAGAGAACCTATTGTCTTATTTTTTGTGCAAAACATCTCTGAAAACATGATCAGCGGCGGCTGAGAAAGACAAGGTTTCTCTCCGTTTATTTTTCTTCGAGAAAAACAATCATGTTTCCTTTGGATTTGGTGCAAATGTGGGAGTGATTAAGATTAACATTGATTTGTATGTCTATTTCCGAAGCCATGGTGGCTTACATGATCTCGGGAACAACAGAGAGAAGTGTTGAAGCATTGAAAGGGAAGGAAAACCATATTGATTGAGCTGCAAGGTGCAGGTAAGGATTAGCTTCACCATGCTTTGGGAATTGAAGTGCGATGAGAAGAAGCTGAAAGGTTTAGCTAGCTCTCCAATGGAAACACTTGATAAGTACTAGGGTTTGAATTGGATCATATATACAGATTCAAAATGTAACATAACATGGATTATAGTACAACACAAAATATATGTTTCTAAAGTAAGGGTTTAGTTATGTTAAATGTTCTAAAGTAAGGGTTTGAAAAAATTATTTTTTTTCAAAAAATAGCTTGTTAGAAAAGTTTTTTATTTTATTTATTTCTCATGAAATTGTGATGAAAAAAAGAGAGTAAAAAAACACAAACCTATCTCCCTTTTCGGCCCATATGGCAATAATGTTTAAAATGAAAACATAGCATAAGTCCAAAAAAACTTTCGGCAATGGCTCAGTTATGGCCCAACTTTTCATAACCTTCTTTTATCTTCATATCATCAATATTTTTTTTTTCTTTTAGAAAAATTATCTTTTGACACTTTTCATTTTTTTTATTTCTATTTTATAACCTTTTAATAATAAAATATTATATTTAATTCATAAAAAAAGTTAAAGTAAAATAATTGTTTTAGGAGTGTCAGAAGGAAGTATACAACAAAAAATAGAATGTAAACATATCATGAGCCTATTTTTTATTATGCTACTTGTTCTGCTCACATCATCATCTTTTTCTTCTCAATCCTTCCTCAAGGAATTATTACATGACTTTTCATTATTTGTATTTTTGTTTATAATTGAATAGAAGAAATGTACAGTATTTATTTTATTTTATTTTTTTGTTTGGAGCCCTATAAATGATAAAAAGAATAAGTCTGATAAAAAAATTAGCGCAGATAAATGATCAAATCTAAATAAATGAATAAATGGTAAGAAACAGGTATTAAGTCTGAGCTTAATATGATCTTTAGAAATTGTCTAAGAATTATTGAAGTTCTTGTGAAATATATAACTATGGAAATGGCTTTGATTAATTGTATAGGTTTAACCATAGAAAAAAAAAGTATATAAAAAACAACTGAGATATATTTTAGATGGTGCATAATATTTGTTTATTTTTTTAATAATATTAATTTAATTTAATTTATAAATCGGTCTGCGTAAAATAAATAACAAATTTCTTTTATTTGATCTAATTTAGTGACCGTGTATGAATAGTCAGGTCTAATTTTGTCATTTGCCTTCAAAACTAGCTGAAGACTTTAAGCACACTATTTTTTTCTATAATATCATTAATTACTTGAATTTATTACAACAGAAAACCTAAATATAAAATATACTAATTAACTTTATTTGAGTTTTTGTACTTATAGAACCTAAATATACTTTCTTTTTTTAAATGACATGTCTCGTGCAATGCTTTTAATTTGGGTTCATAGTATTTATTTATGTTTTTATTATTACTTTCATAGGCGTAAATTTTTTTAAAAGAAAATGTCAAAATGTGATCATATTTCAAATTTTGAGTCTATTTGACTACAAGGATTTTACAATTTTGCAGAGTATAGTCCAGAGAATTATAAACTTAGCAATATTATTTTGAATAAGATAAACATATAAAATAGTGTATGATATATTAAAATACACACAATATATTATAATTTTTTAAACTATATATATTTGAGTTTTATAAATACTTTAGGGGTATATACTTTATATACTTACTAGAAATCCAATTATATAAAATAAGAAAATTAATATAATTACCAAACTAAGTAAATATAAATTAAAGACTGATATAAGAAAGTTAGTATAATTATCAATTAAGTAAACATAAATTAAGAGGGTTATTTTAGCATAAATATACTTTTGTAAAGATATAGAGGTATACTTATCCTTTAGTTTGGCATGCCTTTTGAACTTTTACTTTACTTTTTTTCACACTTGTCAATTTTTTTAATTTTTTTGACATACTCTAACTAAAATATTATTATTAATCGATCAAAACAATCCAATATACATAAAATCTATATTAAATGTTAATACTTGAATTAAGATAAGATGATATTTATGATAATATAAATAAAATTCACATTATAATAAACTAAATCTAATATATTAATACGTTGTTATATTTTAAATTTATCTATTTATTTTCATATTAACATGCCCACAAAAGTCTATAAATACTAATTTAACACAATACTCATTCTTTATTTTTATACTCATGAAAATACAAAATACTCTATTGATTTGAATATCCTTACATATGGACTTGTAGCATATTAGAGCTTGCACCAACTCTACAAATCAAACTAATTTATCTGGAATCATATAGACAAATTTATGATAAAAACACTTATTATTATTATTATAAAAAATTATGTTTGTGATCCCTACGTAAAATTGAAAATAACAGTTCGATCCAATTATTTTCAAAAATATTGATTTTAGTACTTATTTTCTAAGGACTTTAAAAATTAATCTTCCGTAGAAAAAAATTAATAAAGTATTAAATGTTAATTTAGTTTGAAGATCAACTTCTAAACTAATCT
>Ga0214543_1013406_pt1 | contig 10316 bp, 7 predicted proteins | sample CNSS2metaG_FD_160094 | JGI IMG/M metagenome (GOLD analysis project Ga0214543, IMG submission 160094) | Root nodule microbial communities from cowpea collected in UCLA plant growth center, Los Angeles, California, USA - CNSS2 | ecosystem: Host-associated > Plants > Roots > Nodule | place: USA...
ATATCCAACCCCTCGTGTATAATTCACATAAGATCATGCCAAACTCACCATTCATTACATGTAAGCCTCCCCTAATCATGTATACTCATCCCCATCATGCCATCATACAATAATCCCATTAATTACATGCCAAACATCCAAGAATGGAAAGAACAACCAAACTAAATTGAACTCTCGCCTAGCCTCTCGCTCAAGCAGAGGAGTCTCGCTCAAGCGAGAGGATCTCTCGCTCAGGCGAGCTCTCTTCGCCTAGGCGAAGGCTCAAAATCCTGGAACAATGGCTTCTACACTATCTCACTTAGGCGAGACCCTCCTCGCCTGAGCGAGATGCTCGCTCGCTCAAAATAAGCTTGTCGCTTGAGCGACCTCTTGCGCGAGAAGACTTGGGCAATCCTCTGCCCATCTCGCCTAGGCGAGGAAAGCTCGCTTGAGCGAGATTATCAGTTCCCACCCACCATTCACTCGCATAACAGACAAAAACCAGGCCAAGCAAAGGTAATAACACACTTCACAAACTCATAGCAATGTACAAAACAATAAATCACATAAATATTACACAATAATCATGAATACCAACAATTTCGCAGAAACCCTAACTTCCCATACCTGGAAAAGGGTTAGCAGAGACCTTAATGGCACGACAGCGAGCACTACAGCTCCAAGAATGAACTAAAGAGCTGAAAACAGAAGGGAAAACAGAACCAAGGGATGGATTATTACGAAACCCTAACTGGGAATACGAAGGGAGATCAATGGAAAATCATACGAGCTAGAAAGAGATACTTACGTGGAGTAGGAGTTGGGTTTGAGTTAGTTCGAAGAAGACTTAGGGCAACCCTAGCAGAGCGTTCTGTGAGAGAAAAGGAAAGGTGACAGTTGATTTTTCTGAAAGAGTGAAAGTGGAAACGTTAGGGCAAACTTAGCATTCAACTTTATCCTTTGGGCCAGCCCTTAGGCCCATCAAATTTGGGGCTACTCTTTTTGTTAAAGGCATAAAAAGAATAGGGCCTTACATAAAGTACACAAATTAACCAAAATTAATTTTATTGATGATTTGATAAAGTATTAACAATTACAATGTAAATATAAAAAAATGCATAATGTTGAATAAAGAAAATACATAATGTTATAAATATAAAAACTCTGAGTTTAGAGTTTAAAGCTACTCAAACAAAGATTAATCTATTGATCCCTTCGTTGTTCTTCTTCCTAGTCCTCTATCGATTCTTTCTCAAAAAGAGAAAGATAACTCTTTGAATAAGGCTTACATTATTAAGTGACGAATATTTCTGGAGATGATCTAAGAGTATTTCTGGAAAGCAATGGCAACAATTTCTTATGCTATTGAAAAGTTCTATGCTTTGATACAAGTCAAATGCAAGGATTCTTGAACATGGCTTTCACAGATCATGATGTCTGAAAACATTTTCAAATCAAATTATGTAAATCATAGCGTTAGTTAAACTGCCTATAGTCCAAAGCACAATATTATAGTGAAAAACAATGGCCAGAGCCACACAAGTATTTCTAAATTAACCCACAAATAACAATGACTTATCAACACTTACTATATTATTAGCATGAAAGCTCACATCTTGGATAATGCTAAAAGCATCTTTGATAGCCAACAGTATGATACCAGTACAATTTTGGTCTCCCTGCAAAAATGATTATTAAAATGTAAATAAAAAACCACAACTTTGAAGATCTATTTATAAAAATACATCATGAAAAGATTTTAGGGAAATACATCAATGTGTTAATTTCACAAGAAATGGTAAAGAAGATACATAGATCGCTAACTTTTACCTTTGATTTGATCATATAACTTTTCACAAGAAAATAGTCATGTTTATTTTAATCTGAAATAGATTATTTTTAATATATGCAATTTTAGAGGATAAAAAGTAAAATAGAAAACTAAAACTCATATGCATACGTATGAACTAAAAATTATTGAATTGATATTTATAAGAATCAAAATAAAATAATTCTTCATTGTAGAAATCTAAAGAAAATGTTTTTAAAACTATAAATGATTAAGCCTAAAGTTAATATTACTCTATTATAACTAAAAGACAAAAAGATTAAAATTAACATGACTGCAAACATGACAGAACTATGATTTCTCAAGTAACATGAAAGAGTTCAGACATTAAACAATTGCTAGCAAAAGGTTATTATGAAGTTTTTAGGTCAATCTTTTTCACTCTCTATTGAAAAATAAGTATATTAATAGTTCTTTTAATTTCTTCCTAATGGTAACTTAATTACCTGGTGCAGTGGTGCTTTCGGCACGAATACCATTATTTCCATTAATTTCATGTTAAGAAAAGAAAGTAGTAGTTCAATTGATTTCCATTAATCTTATGTATAGTACCTGATATCCTCCCACAGAGTGAATAACAATGCAAGCATTAGCAAAGTCAATAAGCCAATAAGGCTCATAAAACCCAAACCCTGTTAAGAGATTTTGTAAGACCCGAGAAAAATTAAATAGTTATTTAAATAATTATTTAATTATGGCGGGTAATAGAAACATTTAAAGCAATTAATGTGTGGAACTATGACGTGGAAAAGTGCTAGCTCATGTGGTTGAGAGTACTTTATTGTGTGAGGACTTGGGTTTGAGTCCTATGTGTGCCACTTGAATGTTATTTAAATTATGCATTTTTGTTTAGTTATATATTGAAGGCTTGACATGATGATTAATTTCTAAAGATGTAGGATTTATCACAAAAGATGATTTGGTTGAAATGGTTGTGCTCTTAACTTGGTGATTAATTGGTTGTGGGTTGGTGAGACTGAAATTACGTAGGTTGGTGATTAATTGGTTGTTGCATTGTTTCTGCGAAATTCTGGATTCTGCCCAAAAACTGCCTGGCGGGCATGCATGTGCCGCTAGGCGGCACATCAGTGTTGGCCCAGTTCTTGGCGTTTTTTGTTTGAGTTGCTTTGCGGTGGGTGGTATTCCGCCAGGCGGTTCTTATGATTGTTGTTGTTTTACGTGTTTTCTTGAATTTTCTCGTGTGTTAGGGGTTCCATTAGGAAAATTATTATATGGGAATGTCAATTATGCGTGATTGCTTCACTTGAGATGATTATATTTCGGGTTGGGATTTTAACATATAAGGGTTCAATTACGTGATGGTAAGGATTCAAATTCTTGAAATTTGACGTTAGTGATGTTTTACCTAAATTGATATAATGTTCTGGTGTGGGTTGGTATCGCGAAATTATGTCGATTCTGTAATATGACTGTGTGATGAGTGACTGGGAAAGAAGAAGGGTAGAATAGGATTCATGGAGAATGCAAGAACGAGGGCAGTTTGGCCAGGTTCTGGTATGCCGCCTGGCGGCTCCTTGTTAGCCGCCAGGCGATGGCGTGGGCAGACCCAATTGGGGCTATGTTGCAGTTGGTTTCGTGGAAGGGAGAAAGATAGTTTTGGTAAATTAAAAGGGAACTGTGTAATTGGTGAATTAAAAGAGGAAGACAGGGGTGCATGTGTGTTAAGGTATGATTTTAGATGAAGTGTGGATGATGGATGGATGATGGACATACATAAATAGCTTATCACTATGAGGGATAGTTGTAGGGAGAGATGTGTTAGGTTGGAGTATTTTCGATGAGGTATAATGTAGATGCAATGTTGGCTAAGTAAGGGTCTTGTTAAGTGGAAGCTTAGGCGTAGACTCAATTGGAAAGGATTTGAATTGAGATTATGGTAAAGTTGCAATAAAAATAACAGTCAAATTTTTAGAGGTAACTGGACTATGTGATATTGTCATTCAGTGGAAACTGATGCGGGGATAATACCAGAGTGGGTTCTGCTATAACTTAATAAGTTATATTGTTCTTCTTGATGGTGGGTAAATCATCTAGTTTGAATGGGTAGAAATGTGAGTATATGTGATAAGAAATAGATTTGTGTGATGTGATGATTAGGCTTGAGGTTCATTAAGTGAAGGTGCTACAATGATCTAGAACACTTTGGGGTCTAAGCTGGATAGTATGGGGTGCATATAATATCAGGTTTTCACTACTGTCATGGCGTCTGGCGGCTCGAGTAAGCGTGCCAGGCGATAGGAACAACAGGGGGAAACTCTGCACCGCGTGGCACCTGGTGGCAAGGGAGTGCTCCGCCAGGCGGTGTTGGAAAACAGTGGCGCTGGAAGGGCACTGGCGCCTAGCGGCAGACAGGTACCGCCAGGCGGTCTGAACCTGTTTCGCCAGGCGTGCTGGCTGATGCGCCAAGCGATTGCGCAGCAAGTTATGAGTTGTGTGTGTTGCTTTTAACTAACAATGATGCTATGCTTTGATCGGGAGATGTTGTGCCATGAGCGGGTAGGTTCATGGATGGTGGTTAACATGTGATGATATGAGCGGGGAGGTTCATATCCAGTTACTCTCACGTGGGGATATGAGCGAGGTAGGTTCGTATGTTCTGTGCTCACGCTTGAGGGATGCCACGTGCGGAAAGGTACGGGGCTGGTGGATCACATATATTGGACTACAGGCGGGCAGGTCCGTAGAGCAGGACTACGAGCGGGGAGGTTCGTAGATGCAGGACCACGAGCGAGCAGGTTCGTGTGAGCATCATATTCCCGAGTCCAAGGCTAACCAGCTGTGTGATTTGAAGGCTGTAAAGCCTTGAGGTTAAGGTCTTGGCCAAGAACTATGTAGAATGAATAAGATGGATGTATGATTTATCTTGTGTATTGTATATCTGTTATTTTATTTTCTCAGCTCACCCTTTCTGTTTGTGTATGGCGATGATCGTGTGATTCGTTATACGGGAGCAGATGTTGATACAGGTGGTGCTGAGGATGTCCAAGCGACGGAGTGAGGGCTAGCTTTGGGATTAGAGTTAGGGTTTTCCTCATATGTATTTTATTATGCTTTTATTTATGAACACGAATTTTGAGAACTTGTAACACACTATTATTTAAGTTACAGGTTTTGGCCATGTTTTTCATAAATTTAAATCTTCCCGCGTTGGGATTATTATTCAGGCGACTTTTGTTATAATTTATTTCTTTTATTATTTATTTTAAGTAATATTCCTTAGGGATGTTACAGATTCTCTAGTGTTTGATTTCCAAAAGCTGCATATCCAAAGCATCCACACAAGGCACAAACAGACAAATTATGATTAAGTAGAGCATGTTCATACAACTAACAAGGGCATCTTTCAGTCTTAATAGAAATGCAAAAATCCTCACCTCATATTTCTCCATTTCTTGTTTCCACATAGTAGCGTCCCAGAAGTCAACTCCCATGGCTCTACAATACGTTCCCACTTTTAAATCGATGTGCTTTTTCACGGCTTCAGATTGCTAAAGCGAATCAATAACAACAAGTTAAAAAGACAAAATACAAAATTCTAAGAAGCAAAAGTATTGATCCATCACAAGGCACTCAAAAGTTGTAGGCAGTGGAAGTGGTCTAACACCTCTAACCTGCAAAACCAACAGAAAGATCAATGTAAGTTTGCATGATCATAAAGAGGCGTAGGATGAAAAGGCACTCCACCAAGTCTGCTATCAAGAAATGAGTGCAAAAAACTTTATAGAACTCTTTCTGGTGTTCCTGGTGAGAAAACAACATCAACTCCACACCTCTTCTTCTGTGCTTAGTTTCTCAAATAAAAAAATTAAGTCCACAGTACAACCACCACTAATCACATCACTACAAAAAATCAAGTTTCTTAACTTTGATGCAATTAGGAGAAAAAACTATGATTCATTCTGTGGTCATGACAATAAGGAATCAGGATACAGGACACAAATGTATGAAACTATGCAACAAAAATATAAAAATGTTGCAATCCAAGCACCTTTAGCAACATTACACAAAGCTCACCCGATTCATCAAAGTCTCATATTCAACACTGTTGTTTGCGCAATGTACTTAACATCTAACCAACAAAAATGAGGTAACCTAGAGGAGCAGAACCCTATAGATACAACATCAGTCTAAATTTCTCAAACATTAGGTATTTCTACTAAAATTGGAAAGGTGGGAATTCAATAAAACCATCCAAAAAAACTCAAAATGTAAAATCCTAAATCATCACATACTTGACCAAAAAAACCAATTCCCAAAGGATTTATGCTTTTTCCCCATATTAGGGTTTGCATGCACTTCTTTCTGCGTCGTGAAGGGGCATGGTTCTAGTCTGCTTCGCGAATCTCGTCCGTGAAATGCACCTCATTTGTGACGTGAACATTATTCCACCAAAGTCATCGGAGTCTTCGAAGGACCTTGACCAGACAAGGGAGCATAGTCCCAAACAAGGATGCAAAGTCTCTTTTCTCACATGAGCGTCAGAGTCGAGATAGAGAGGGAACGATGATCGGTGCCGCTACTTGATGCCTCAACCGAATGAAGGATACACAATGTTTGGGTTGGGACGTTGTTCTTAGGTATCTCACAACTTGAAGCTAGTTCGGGAATGGTGAAGGGTGAGTCTGTTCAATGGCGAACAAAGAACGAAACAGTGAAGGTTTAGAAATGAAAAGGAGGGAAGGAGTGAAAAAATTAGGGAAGGAAAAAAAAAATAAAGGTGAAAAAAATAATTACTAGTCAGTTTGAACTCTCTCGGTAGTAGATTGATTTCGAAAGAATGACTTTTGATTTTATGTTAAATAGTTTTGAAAAGACTAAGTTATATGAATTTTATTCGGTCTATTTAATGTATTAAAATTGTGTTTTTATGATCATTGTTAATCGTTAAATTCTTCAAGAGAAAGGTTGAATTCATCGAATGTATAAATCATAACTCCAAAATATGTGACTTTTGATATCATAACAAATCCTTGTACTATGCCCATAATCTAGCATCAAGAAAGAAATAGCACAAAATATTTGTATGGTCCACATGGTCATAAAAGGTAATGTTTTAAGTACAATGGGTATAAGTGTTATCATTTTTCTATGTTCTTGATATCGAGACATTTAATAGTTTTAAAATAATTCACCTAGATATCAAAAATAATTCACCTAAAATAATGCGTAATATATAATATCAAAAACAAAATTATATATAATATCAAAAACAAAATTATGAAACTATTATTATCTTCAATTACGAGAAGTTCTGATGAAAATAATGCGATAATATCGTGTATTATCACAAGAATTTACAGAAAAGGGCTTGAGAAAATTTTTGAGGAGGTTCCAAAATAACAGACATAAAAAGTCTGTTTAGTGGTAGTTCTAATGTTACTTTCATCAATACTTATAAATGAGTCTTGAATCTATTTCATACATTGTAGCATGTTTTAACTAATAATGAAGGGAAAGTGGAAAAAATGTGTTAATGAATACATTTTACAACACTTTAAAAATTATGATTAATTTATTAACTATTGTAGAGTAAGTGTATATTTTCATGTTGACAGTATTATTCATTCTAAAGCTTAAAATTGCAAATAAATAATAGTACATATGGTGCTTTACCTAACCATGCTACTTTATAAAAATAAATTTATTTTCCTTCTAGCATTTTTAAAACCAAAGAAGAATCATGAAGAATAGAAAAAATATATTAAGTTTCCATTACCTAATTATGTATTCAAATCTACCTTCTAATATTTCCTAATTGCTTTATGACCTATTTATATTACACAAAAATATTGTGCTATTTTTTATGTGGAGAAAAGCTTTTCCGTTTCAATTTTTATACGTGTATGATCTACTTTAACAACTTCAATTGCCTCAACTTTTAACTCCTGAGTTAATTTTAGCTTCATATGAGAAGGGCCATTGAAAAAATAACTCTCCTAGATATATGCAATGTGCCAAACTTAGAGTTCCTGATGTTCTTACCTCTTATAAATTGAGTTGCAATGGCGTATTCATCAAAAGAAAAACAATTATGGAAAAGAAAATAGCTTCAAATATGGCCTCAAAACCTACAAGTTTTAGCATCCAGCTGACTCTGATGGTAGTTTTTCTGACAACCCAAGTTGTGTTGTCTGCCGATACACCAATGCCTTCTGATAAGACTCAATTAGGCCAATGGTTTTCAAATAATGTAAAGCCTTTAAATAACAGAAAGGGTACTCTAGACAGTCAATTAGTAGCTGCTGAACAAGGTCAGACGGTGATTAAGGTAAGGCAAGATGGCAAAGGGCAATTCAAGACAATCACTGATGCCCTTAAAAGCATACCTAACGGGAACAAAAAGCGTGTAATTTTGCATATTGGACCTGGAACTTACAAAGAGAAAATCGTTGTTCCAAATAACAAACCTTTCATCACCTTCTATGGGACCCCAGGGCAAATGCCAACATTGACCTATGGAGGCACGGCAAAACAATATGGCACTGTTGAAAGTGGTACATTATCTGTTTTATCAGACTATTTTGTGGGGGCAAACATAATAATACGGGTTAGTATACTATCTTTCTTAAAATTCATATAAACCACAAGATATAAATGCATCAACATTAGGGTTAAAAGATTTCTTATCTGGTTTACGAATTTTATATTTTAGAACTCCGCACCAAGACCTGGTCTAAACACGGTAGGAGGTCAAGCAGTTGCATTACGAGTTTCTGGAGACAAAGCCACATTTTATAATTGCCAGATTTATAGTTACCAAGATACATTGTTGGATGATGCAAATAGACATTTTTTCAAAGACTGCTACATTCAAGGAACTGTTGATTACATTTTTGGGAGTGGAAAGTCACTATATGTGGTATATAAAAATTCCTGAACTCCATTTCCATTTAATATGTGGTGCTCAAAATATAGTTTCAATAAGTATTGGGGTTTATTTTCTTATGCAGAATTGTGAAATAAGAACGCTAGGCGATTCAGGGCTTACTTTTATAACAGCACAGGCAAGGAAAAGTAACAAAGAAGACAATGGCTTCTCCTTTGTCCATTGTGAACTTACTGGAACTGGAACAGGTGCTTACTTGGGAAGAGCATGGTTTGGTTATTCCACAGTGATCTTTTCTTATTGTAACATGGACAACATTTTCAACAAGGCAGGGTGGAGTAACAATAATCACAAGGAATATGACAAGTAACTTTCTAATTTAACTTTTCATTATAATGGTTTTGTCATTAATAATATTTCCTGTTTTCTTTATTTTAATTATAAACTTCTAAACAATATTTGTTTTCGTACTTGACCATTTGCAGAACTCTTTATTTTGGGGAGTATATGAACACAGGACCTGGTGCAGATGCCACAGGACGTTCTCATTTGACAAGAAAACTTAAATACGCAGAGGTTCAGCATTACCTTGGTCTTGGTATGATAGAAGGCTCAAAATGGTTACTTCCTCCTCCTAAAGTGTGATTAAATACTACTACTCAGCACATTCTAGGGCATGATGAGTAATATTGGTCACCTTCTCGAATTGTGGTGTCCTATAGTTTATTTCTTCTAGCTTAGTAATTTCAATTTAGGTGGGGTCATTATGCTTAGTCCATAGCCACCTGGCTTGCATAGTCTTAGAACCCTTCAGAAAATTCATCACTAAAGAAAGCTTCTCGTTCTTCTTGCATAATACTTTTAAGGCTTAAATATCTTTTTGGTCCTCATTTTCGTAGTGTTTGTTGCGGATGGTTCTCATTTTGACAGAATGTTTAAAATGATCCTCATTTTTACCAAATATTTAAAATGGTCCTCATTTTCGCAATTCGTGTTTTATTTGGTCCTTTTTCTGTAACGCTGTTTAAATCATTAACGGAACATTGTACAGGTGGCACGGTTTGTATTAGGGTGTGTTACGTGTACTGTACAGGTATGGTAATTAGATATTTGGAGATAAATAAGTGATCTAGGGTTTTTGTAAGGAATGTTTGGGCAGTTGGTGAGTTTTGGCAATCTTGTTCCTCCATTCCCAATTGGTGTTGCTGCAATCTTCTTCTTCCTGCAATCACATTATATATGTGTGTTACGGTCCCAATCTTCTTCTTTAGGATGAGATTATAGATTAGGAGGAGGCTATGATAGCAGCTACAAACGTCTTAGTTAGTTTTTGGAATTTTTGATGTAGAATTCATTATTGATGTACTGCACTTTAACTTTCCTTAAACTTCGTTCAAATTCACTTTTGCCAAACATTGATGTAGTGCATTTTGATGAGGATGAATTGATGTTATGAATTTAACTTCTTCCTGACTTTTTTTCCCAAGCTTAGATCAATATCACTTACTTTAATACTCAGATTAAGATGTCATTTTGAACATGTTGGGACTAATATCAACATAATCAAACTAATTCATTTCTTCATTTAACAATAGTACAAAACAGATTGGACTTTAAAAGATTACACACAATAACAGTACG
>Ga0214543_1013415_pt1 | contig 10307 bp, 3 predicted proteins | sample CNSS2metaG_FD_160094 | JGI IMG/M metagenome (GOLD analysis project Ga0214543, IMG submission 160094) | Root nodule microbial communities from cowpea collected in UCLA plant growth center, Los Angeles, California, USA - CNSS2 | ecosystem: Host-associated > Plants > Roots > Nodule | place: USA...
GAGACAAATTTTTATTTATTATTTTTTTTTTTTTTTCCCTTAGTGGCGTGTTGCTTGGGAGATTAACATGATGATCTGTTATCAAATATTCAAAGTCGGATCTTTCTCTTAGAAAAAAGGACCAAGGGACGATTTTAATGGTTGAAGATTTATTCGAACCTAACAAATTATTCAAAAGAAAATTTATTGCTGGAAATATTGTGTGCGAAATGTTTCTAGAGGTCAAACCAATGCTTCGCGTGTATAATAACATTTTCTTGCCTCTCATGTCCCAATCTACTGCTATTCTGGTAATTACATTTTCCATTTCAATCACTAACATCATATGTGATACTGCATACAATTCTGTTTTTCTGACTTTGTTATTCTTTTGCTACAATTGCATCTTAAAAGCGCGACTCAAAATTAAAGAAACAGTTTCTTTTCCTTGTTCCATATTTCCATAAAAATATTCGGTTAAAAAATACATCCTTAATGGGAAAGTCAAAAAACACTTTATGGGTAATAAGAAATTAGAGAAGCCCAGGTTCGTAGCCCATTATGGCAGTAATTGTCGGGTATTATTCGTAATGGTCCATTTAGTGAAACAAAATATTGACTTCCTTTTATTGTCAACATCAACATTGTTTCTTATTGGCGCCCCCTAAATGCTATTTAAACCTCTACCCCAATTGAAAGAAAGATTATATAGTCCCGATCCTTTCTCTGTTTATGGTAGTGAAATTTAAATTTAATTTAATTTCATTAAACCAATTTAATAAAATAACATGTGTTTCACTAATAAATTATAAAGTGATTTTATTTTTAATTGATGTAAAATCTTTAAAATATTTCCTTACAGTACATTCATGTCGAGATATAAGAATCGAGTGACAGAAAAGATTCAAATCTAAATTAAAATGAATTTTAAATAACTTTTATACCATATTGAAATAGTAAGATTTAAATTTAAGGGTTAAATATATTTTTTTGTTCTTTAATTTTCGGTTAAAATTGAAATTATTGTTTTTTCAAATTTTGAATAGATTTAATCCTCAAACTTTAAAAATATGTGAATTTAATTATTTTAACCACATTTTGTTAAGTTTATTTGACGTTTTAAATGTGTTTTACGATAACATTGAAGTAAAAATGTGTTAAACACCATAAATAACTTGAATATTATCATGAAACGCGTTTAAAACATCAAATAAAATATATAATTAAATTAGACCAAAATTTCAAAGAAGAAATAATTATAAAGAATCTCATCCTTTATATCAATCTCTTGCATTTTCTGAACCTGATCTACACTCAAGTAGTCCATTTTTTCCATAGCTGCACCCCTTACCTTTCTTTCAGCTTTCTTCCACTCATGTATTTTTTTACGGAAAAATTATCATTGACCTACTCAGCTGAGAATTTTCAGCTCATTTTTTCTGGTGTTAAAAATGTGTCTGTACTGCGCATTTATGCAGAACGACAAAAGTTCCTTATGAAGGAAGTTCTGTAGACCACTTCATATTGACATTCTACTCTAAGCATACTATCTAATGATTAAGGAAGGAATTATTCACTTACCACATTGTAAACCTCGTACTCATTCATTGACTTTCTAAATATGTATATAAAGTTATTTCTTTTCTCAAAGTAGTAGAGCGGAGAGTCATCATCTAAAAACGCTTAAACACTATACATTTATAACTCAATTATTTGTTTGCGATTCACCCTCTTAAACTTCCCTTTTGATCAGTGAGTAGTGTTTCCTCGTGAAGATGTAAAGAGATAAAAATTATAGCAAACACATTTTCTCACAAAAATCATTTTAGCTCACAGAAAAAGAGAGGAAACAGTTGCGATTATGCAGACAAAACTGAGAAAGTGAAAGTAGTTTATAGAAAGCCCAATTTAAGATAGGGTGAGTTTGGACCACCCCAATTTTGGTGGGAAAAGTGGTGGGCTTTTTCCATTGTGCTTGTGCATGGTTGATTGGTAATTTTGTTTTGGTCCAGTAGTGGTAGAACTCTAACTATGACGTTTCAGCAAAGGGGTGGGGGACCTGTGACACCATTTCAAAACACATTATAATTAAAGTTCAGATTGGGACCACACCAGGCCCTTCAACGGCCTACTCTTCATTATATATACCTATATGTGTACCTTAGCTTTTCGAATAAATTTTGTGAAGTTGAATTAGATTTAGAATTTATTTTTTAACTAGATATTAGAGTCAGAGTTAAAATCTATCTTAATAAGATTTGATATTTATTTGGTTTATATCGAAAAGTTTATTATTATCGGATCATCCATTAATATTAACGTGAGGAGTGTGTTGAAAATTCTATATTAACTAAAGACAAACCTTCGTGATACATTTGTCTTTAAGGAATATTTAAGAGTTTGTTAAAAGTGTTAATTATGTTAAAACTACACTCGGCACTCACTTTGTAAAATAAGAGATTAACTCTGCTTAATTTACCTACTGTAATCCTTTTGCCAGCCAATGCTCATAACATTATCATTTACATTTTTATCTACATTCTGAACGAACATTCCAAAAGTTTGTGTTCCCATTTTTCTACCATCACTGTAAGCACCTTACACCTTCAGTACATTAATATAATATTAGACCTTACTACGTTGAATTCGCAAAAATCTCCAATGAATTGTCACAATTTTTGCTGCCATTATCTTTGGCATGAGATTCGTACAATTGAAGAGGAATAAAATCTGTATTTGTTTTATTTCTTTCTGAGGAACCAGGCCCATATGCAACTGTTCCTTATGGGGTTGTAGATTCTGTTCTTCTCTGCATGCATCATTCGTGTATCTGTCGCTTTGGACTTTTTCTTATTCTTCTACATGCACCAAATTGCTGATGAAGGGATCATATAGCTGTATCTCTTTATGGGCTACAGAAAAAGTTAACAACTTGATTCAGGATTCTTTTATGATAAAAGAAGAATTTGTGTTCATTTTCATATTTTTTCTAAAATAAACGCTTTCGTGGGGACAACTGCAGGAGATCACGAAACAAAAATTAAGGAGAAAGACAAGAATGCAGAACAAAATAGGGTAAATATATATATGAAGTTGCTGTAACATGCTGTCTTGAAACTTTAAAAATTTAAAGAACTAAAATAATAATGATTATATTTCATCTTTTTGTGGATTAATCTGGATAAAAGGAAGGTACTTGATGCGTCGTAATAGTGTGCCTGACGCTGTTAGTTGAGTGTAGTGATGATTAGACTAAGTTGAGAAACAGCTTAGAAATTTGAAATTTGAAATTTGAAAAATGAAAGTTATATTGTCTTATTTTAGTTGTAAGTGGAAATAGATCAAATGTATGAGATAAAGAAATGCAAAGGACAACACGGGAGGGATTTGTTTTATACGCGAGTTGTACTTGGTACGCTCCCATACCACACACGTTTTGTACGGAAATAATTGTTTTAAATAGGTTAAAATATTTTTTTTTATCTTCGTTAAATTTTATTAAATAAGTCGTAACTATTTTTACGTTTACAAATGTTTTAATTCTTGTCAATTTTATTTAATTTAGTTATCTTTTACTAATAATATTTAAATTATTGATGATAATAAACAGTGATTGTCATGTGTTACTTTATAGTTTTTATTTTTATTTTTTATTATATTTCTTTTAATTTTTTATTTATTTTTGAGAAAAAAAAATCTACATATCAATCCAACATCGTAGTGTATTAAAGTCAATATTTATATTTAATTTATTTTCTATATTTATTATTTTTGTTTAATTTAGGTCCAATTTTATTTGAAATTGAATAATTTTTTCCTTCTCAAACTTTTGAGACCAAATTTAATTTTATATAAAAATTATTACGATGCTTTTGTTAAAATTTACATTTTTGCTTTAAGGTTAAAATTAATTTAAAATTAAAACAAAAATGTTAAGGATCAAAACCAACATCATTAATCTAAAAATTTTAAATTAATCTTTATGCTTAAATATTTTTTTTATAATTATAAACTACTTTTAACCCTGAAAAAAATTATTTAATAAAAATATGAATTTTAATATAAAAAAGTGAATTTAGTCTCAATTTGAAAAAGAACAAAATTGTTTCATTTAATAAAAAAAGGACTAAATTTAACAAAAATAAAGAATATGAAAACTAAATTGAATATAAAACATTAATTGGCACGTTGATATTGTTGTTGGGTTGACAAATGGACATTTAAAAATTAAAACAATTAAAAAATAAAAAACCAAAAAAATTACAAAGTAATATATGATCGTCACTATTCATTATCGTTAATGATTTAAACAGTACAAACAAAAAAAATTAAATGAACAAAAATAATAAAAATTGAAACTTATTTGAATACAGCATAATTTAAAACCTTGACGCAAATTCAGGAAAAAAAAAAAAGAAATTTTAAACTTTTAAATAATCATGCAATTTTTTCTACACAATGGTAACAGATATTTGCTAACTCACTAACAGTGTAAAAGTCCACGACCGTGGTTTTACCAATTTATTGCCAACCACTTCTAATAACTCAATTTCTTAAAACTAATATTTAGAAAATCCTTGTTATGGCACAATGGTCGAAAATGTGTGGGACTGTTTACGAATTTGTTTTTTATGAAGTGAACAGAAAATGAAAACTGAAAGCAAGCAAAATCTCAATCGTAGGCCTATAATCGTTTTGAATGGTTGGAAAGGAAAATGAATCTGTTGGTGTTGGATACACAGTCCCCACGTGGGGTGTCAATGAGAGGTTCTCCATAAACATTTTAACATCATTCATTTTCCCACAACCACGTAATGTAATGTGATGTTAACACATCATTCTTCATTTCAAATGCCACCAAATTCAACTATAAAACTATTAAACATACGTTTATCTAATTTTTAATTAAAATATTTATATAACTATAACATAAATCTACTTCTGGTCATCGTATTTACAAATCTATTTTATTATAAGGTGTACAAATCTATATTTTTGTAAACTTTTAAAAACCGATTTTATAACTAACACCATAATTATTTATTGGACTTATAGGCTTGGCTTTTTATGTAAAGTAGCATGTCTAGTATTTAAAAATATAAAGAAAATTATGATTTTAATATATTATACAAATAATAATTACACTAAAATTTATTTATATTTATTTAAATGTATTGGCATGTAAAAAAGAAATCTTGTTTTTTCTTTTAAAAAATATTTGACTTTATCATATAGGCTAAGTCTTACATATCCATCGGATTATTGGACCTATTTCCTTCCCTTTTTATTGAGAATCATGCTCGTTAAAATTATAAATAAATACATTTCTTTACATTAAATAGGAAATATTGGTGATGCTAGTTCAATTTTTAATTCTTTTCTTTCAAGACTTCAAATAATAACATCAAATATAATTCATATTTTAAAAAATTTATCCAATTTAAAAGAAAAGAAAAGAGGAAGCCTTTTAAAAGGTTAAGAACTTGAGGAGAAAATAGTTGCTTGCACTCTCACGATTCTTCTTCTCACTTTACCAGTCTCTCATCTCTTCTTCTTGCTCTTTCACCTTTGGTCATTTTTCTAAGTGAAAAAAGAAAAAAAAAAAACTTATTACTTTTTATTTTAACTTTAAAATAAATCTTAAGTGAAAAAGTAAACGGTCAAACATATCGAATTGCAGGATCACAGTAAAAGTTATTGAAGCCAAAATTTGTGTTAGATGGTATAGGGTTTGGACGTTAATTGAGTATATTGGATAACACACTTGCTACATGATATAGATTGACATTGGAGTTGAGTAATGTTGCACTCAAGCTTTAAATTAAGAAAGGGACAAATCTACATTATTGTGTTATCCGAAAACATGTTGGAAAAATTAAAATTAATGTCCAAATAATTTACAAATACAAATTAATATACGTCAAAAATTTAGTCACTTAATAATAGTAAGAGAAATTATAAAACGTAGTCACTAATTCGTAGTTGTTGGTATGTTTCAAAATTCTTTTGTAGTATTAAACTGATAAATAAGTGAAAAACTATGTACGAAATTAATCTTGCTTGTAGGAAATATACATAAGGCACTCTATCTATAATAAAGAGATTACGAGTTAAACTCGAATTATAAATAATAGAAAAAAAAAATAATAACAGATAATTATAAGATAAAAGAAAATGTATCTAACACTTATCCTCAAACTAGTGTACCTAATAAATTGTATGTATCAAGCTTATTACAAATATAATGAATTTTTGGTCTTTGTAAGATTTATTGAAAATATTTGGTAACTGATCACTTCTTTTACAAATAAAAAAAGGGTTAAATATGTTTTGGTCCCTCAAGTTTTAGTGAATTTTGGAATTAGTTCCTCATCAAAATTTTATACCAATTTAGTCTTTCATCTTTCAAAATGAGTGAATTTAGTCCAAATTTTGTTAAGTTTATCTGACGTTTCAAGCACATTTCATGATAGTATTTAAGTTAACATTGAAGCAAAAATGTGTCAAACAGTGTAAATAATTTAAATACTATCATGAAATGCGCTTGAAACGTCAGATAAACTTAACAAAATTTGGTTAAAAGGACTAGATTCATGCATTTCGAAAGATGAAGGACTAAATTGGTCAAAAGTTTTGATGAGAGACTAATTTTAAATTTCGCTGAAACTTGAGGGACCAAAAACATATTTAACCCATAAAAAAATTTACTTTTTATAATTACTTGAAAAAATTTAACTACCAAAAATATATGATTTGGTAGAAGTTTAATATTAGGATCCATAATTGTGTTAACAGATTTTGAATTCATGAACATAATTTTCATCAAAATATTCAATGAATACTTCCTTTGAAATATAACAATGTCATAATTGAATCGTATCACTTTAATACCTAAAAAATATTTAAATTTACTAAAAACTTTGGGAGACATCATGATTATCACTTGTTTATAAAAACGATGATATCAACATATAATATCAAGTAGACACATTTTATAGCGGTAATAATCATGTCACGTGTTTGTAAAAATGATGACACAATAATTCTTTTGTATTATTAAACCATTAGGTTCTCATTTATGTTGTATTTTGTTTAACTTTATTTTTCCAATCCCAACTTTTTAAACGAGGGGGAAAGATCTTCCTTATTTTCACTGAACAAAAGGTTCAACTTTCTCGTATTAAACTAAACTTGTATGGTTAATTGATTAAAAAATAAGAAAATGATATTTTAACCTATTTTTTTGACCTACTTTTAACATACTACTTCGATCATCATTAGATAATTTATTTTGATTTCTTTTAATAATGTAATATGATGATCTAACGATAATTGAAAAGATAAATTAAAAGTAAATAAAAAAAATGAGTTAAAATATGATTGTCAAAAAAATATATCAAATTCATTCTAGAAATAGTAGTATTTGATAACTGTTCGTGTACAATAGAACATTCGAGATATGTAGGCTGCAAAATATAGTTGAAACAGTGATTAAGACCAGCAATAGGAGAGGTATTCGTAGATACTTTTTCTTTGTTTGGAAAAAGCTGATAAAGAAGTGAGAGCAGAGAGAGCAATGAGTGGTAACAAAAAGTAAGTGTGCAAAGCCATGATTAGTCTGATAAAGAGAAGAGATAAAAGTTGAAAAAAGTAACTTTGTTAATGTGAATACAATAATTCACACTGCTTGGTTTCTTAATGATATCCTGGTAAAAGCCCACTCTTTGTGATCTCACTTCATTGCGTGTTTAACTTCCCAATTCCCTAACCACACTTTGCACCTATTCATGTAATGTGTCAGTTGCTGGCTTTATCATATTTTTGGTCAAATACGCGTTATCGTGGACGACATTCGTTAGTTCAACTAATTAAACTCAACGTATTTAATTATCACCTATTCCAGCATCAAATTCTAGCTCTATTTAATTATCATCATTATCACTCATTTAAACGTTTTAAATCTTTTAATTACACTTTAAGAAACTACCCTACCGCTACCCTGTCACAAAGGTTTTAAGTGAAAAAGTCAGAATCCAAAATTAATCAACATTATAAAGCTAGTATTTGTTTTGATTGAAACCAAGGTGAGCGTATTTTCACTTTATTATGTGTTTATCCACTTTAAATAAGTCAAATATCGCATTAATTACAAAAACCGCGCAAATTATTTTTAAAATTAAAAATTCTATTATTTTAAAAATCGTGTACATTTATAATACAAATTACAAAACTGCATTGCTGATATAGTCGGCAAAGTGTTGGAGATGTTGAAATGATTATTTCATTTTCGACAAGTTGTTCATTATTCATAAGAAATCAACTTGCGCTATTCGTCAGCTATTTTCAGTCATTCTCAAAAAATATAATTTTCAGCGTAATATCATTGTCTTAATCCCTTACATCAAGATAAAGAAATTTTACAGAAAAACGAAACCTTCAAATTCTCTATATTAGATAAAACCAATTTTAATATATTTATATTAAAATAAAACTTGGGTTGTGGACAGCTCAGAATGCTACATCCTTACATAACAATCAAATTAAATTATTACCTATAATTTAATTCTCGACAGGTGCAAAGTATATGATATATAAATTTATATTATTTTCAATATCGTATATATAGTCAACTATTTATTATCAATTAAAGTTATTAGGTGATAATTTTCTTAATAACTTGTGTTAAATTTGTCTTTTTCACAGTCATTACTATAAATCAGCAATTTTAAACACAAGTTTGGCATGTTGCTACAAAACTCCATATAACTATTGTTTCCAAATTGACTTTGGAACTGTGGTCAAGTCTAATCACTTAGGTCTACCTAACTTCATTCTAGAAACATGTTTTTCACTAAGGTATCCATTCTTTAATCACAAGTTTTGTGAAAAAAAAACAATTAATTAACCTATTTATATAGTAAAATTATTATTGGTGGGTATATAAATTGGATCTTTTGAGCTAGTTCATTTAGTTCAACTTTTCAATGAAGATAGGTTGGAGATATTTAACCCACTAACTTATTCGGTTCATCTTATATTAATCCGTGAAAAAAACGCGTTTGTAAAAGGACAAAGGCAGATGATTTTTTCGGCTTGGAAGATTTTTCTTAAATTTTGTAAAACTAGATATAAAGAATAACACAGGGTTTCATGTATCTGTTTCCTTTTGTTATTGATGCATTAAAGAGAAGTGCGAAAAAATAGTTATTTCAAAAAGTTAAATTGAATTGAATTAATCATCTTATAAAACAGTTTTCTTAAAGTCAAACCATTCTGTTTCAATTATTTTGTCTTGCTTAGTTTGTTTGGTTATCCATCTTGTGTTTATGTATGGTTTAATTCTAAAAGTAAACTATTCAAGGTATAGAAAAAAAATTATGAGAGGAATGTAGAAATCTTTATACTTTTCACTTTGTAAATTTCCGACTCGTGAACAAGTTTCTATTTAATATTATTTTTTTATGAGAGTTAACATGTTTTAAATATATCTTTTTAATTGTACTAAGAAATGACAGCTAAAATTACTATTATAACTCGATCTCAAAGTAAATTAAAAAATATACAAGATATTGTATAATATTAGAAAATTAAATTTTTGAAATGTAAAAAAGATTAAATATATTTTTAGCTTTTAAATTTAGATACAAAAATTAAAATTTGATATGTTTTGATTCATAAACATTAAAAATAAATTAAAATAATTATTTTAATTTAATTGCGTTTGTTTTTTTCTTCTTTTAAATAATATTTTGAATTGACATTTTTTTGTTAGTGTTATATGCTGCCATACTTGTTTTAACTTGAATTAAAAAACATTTTCCTGGGTTAAATTCTCTTATTTTAATAACAGATAATTATTAGTTTAAGATTAGTTTTGAAAATTGAAATTACGTTAAAATTAAAAAATGAAACAATATGATGTGTTATTTGTTTGTAATAATGATGTTGATAACATAATATCTAGAAGGCCACCAATTTGGAAAACAGGGCAGCAACAATTGGCACAGGGGTTTCCAATTGAATATTTATCCACGTGTTCCTTAAGTTCACTGCTTTTACATAAGAGCTAAATTTGTTGATACTTGGTAGATAATTAATGTAAAAGTTAAAACTGATTATATGATAGTTGAGAGATAAAAAACTGTCAAAATAAATGTAGGCAATACAGAAATCACATTGTCAATACTCATAGACTAATATATAACTGTTATAAAATAAAGGTAATAAGAGAGACAAAGGAGAGGAAGAATAGAGAATGAGAGAGTAGGGAGCAACTTCTGTTTTTATGTGTGTCTCATTACTGATAGGACGAGTCCTATTTATAGGTA
>Ga0214543_1013416_pt1 | contig 10305 bp, 10 predicted proteins | sample CNSS2metaG_FD_160094 | JGI IMG/M metagenome (GOLD analysis project Ga0214543, IMG submission 160094) | Root nodule microbial communities from cowpea collected in UCLA plant growth center, Los Angeles, California, USA - CNSS2 | ecosystem: Host-associated > Plants > Roots > Nodule | place: USA...
AGCTTAGAAAAAATTAGGCCATAAAAGTTGTTTACTAATATATATATATATATATATATATATATATATATATATATATATATATATATATATATATATATATAAAAGGGTATTTTTGTGAATTAAAATTTAGCGGGTACGGGTATCCACGGGTACGATACTATGATACCTATACCCGCCCCGTTAACATGCGGGTATCAAAAATACCCGTACCCGCGGGTAGCGGGTATCCTTTTTTAATATCTGTTTCCTACCCATTGCGGGTTTTATCCACGGATACCCGCGGGTACGAATATTTTTGACATCCCTAATCATTCTATATAATATTGTTCTTTACCTCTTCTATTTCCCTCCCTCATGTAAAACTTACATCATTGAGATGACAAAGTCCAATCTTGTGAACCAATAGCTCAAAAGTTCTCATTGGTAAAGACTTTGTAAATAAATCTATTAAATTTTCGCATGAACGAATCTTTTGAATCTCTACATCATCCTTTCAATTGAACAATGCATTATTGTCTTCATATATGGTTGTTGATTCTATTCTTCTCAAGGATAGACCACAAGTTTGTCACACATATTGAATTATAGACCTTACCTAAACATATTCACGACTTACCTCATGTAATGCTAAAAAATGTGCATGATTTTGACAAAGTTGATGTTATGGTCTCTTTCACATATCGTCATGAAATCATTGTGCTAGCACATGTGAATAAATATCTTGTTTGTGATCAACCATTGACATTGTGAGAATATAATAAATGACATGCATTTGCATAATCCATTAAATCCAATTTTGAATCATTTGGATAAAACAATTCCATATTCGTAGTACCCTTAAGGTAACAAAGTATAATTTTTACTCCAATCCATTGTCTTCTTGTAGGTGAAGAACTATATATTGCTTAACAAATTTATAACAAATGCAATATCACGTCAAATATAATTAGCAACATACATTGGTGCTATTATAACACTAAGATATGGTACTTTTGGACCAAAAATATCTTCATCATTTTCTTGAGGTATAAGAACATCATTTTCTTGAGGTATAAGAAGAACATTTATCAACATTTAATGACCTCACAACTACTAGAGTGCATAATGGATGTGACTTGTCCATTTAGAACATTTTATGCACCTTAATTATATAACCCTATTGATGTATAAAACACACATTTGTTTTAATACTCAATTTGTAATCTCAAACAAAAAATTTGTCTTTTCAAGATCCTTCATCTCAAATTCTTTCTTTAAGCAATAAATCGCCTTTGCGAGCTCATTAGGAGTTCCAACGATGTTTATGTCATCTACATAAACAATAATTATGGCATATCCGTTTTTGGATCTTTTCATATAGATACAAGAACAAATAAGATAATTTCTATATCCTTATTTTAATAAGTACTCAATAAGACGGTTATACCACACACGTTCTGAGTGCTTTAATCAATAAAAGGACTTGTTCAATTTTATTGAATAAATCTCTTTAGAATTTGCCTTGGTGGGCAAATAAAATCCTTGAAGGATTTTCATATAAATATGATTTTCAAGAGAACTGTACAAATAAGTTGTAACATCATTCATTAGATGTAAATGAAAACATTGTTGTGCAACTATAATAATCAAATATTTCAATGTTATTGCATCCAATATCAGTGAATATGTCTTTTCATAAATCAATATCAGGTTTTGTGAAAAACCTTGAGCAACCAATTGCGCTTTGTATCTAACAATTTCATCATTCTTAATTTGATTTTTGCGCAAAAATCCATATGTATCCAGACGAGTTTCACATTCAGGTGTGCAAACTACAAGTCCAAAAACTTTTCGTTTAGCAAACAAATCTAATTATGCTTCTTTACATATTTTCATTTTGGCTAATCATTTCTTTGTCGACAATCTTCAATGATCATTGGTTATTGATCCTCATTATCATTCATAGCATTCATCGCTATATAATATGTAAAAGTTTCGTCAATGTTGACTTCATTTTGGTTCCATATTATATGATTCATGACATAATTTATTGAGATCTCATTATTTTGAACAATTTCAGGTACCAAGGTTTTTCTTTAACCGAATAATTAATTATGTCAAATGAATCTTTTGGGATTTTTACCTTTTCAATTAGGTTATCTTGCATTTTAGCTCCCTTTCTCATTCAACAATTTTTATCTTTGGAACTAATGGGCCTCTTCAAGCGTGTCTTTGGAACTAACGGACCTACCACACTTCAGGCGTCTAATGAATTAATATCAATTATCTTCGGAGCATTAGCAGCTGTTATTAATTACCCTTTTTCTGCTAGTAAAACACAAGGTAATTGATTGACTAATTTTGTAAATGAATTATCCTTTGAACTTCTAGTTCACATTCTTTTGTACGAGGATTAAGACGAGATAACAATAATTCATTCCAACCAATATCTTTTTCCAATTGTTTTCTTTCTCCCCCTAATGTTGGAAAAACTTATTCATCAAAGTGATAGTCGAAAAGTCAAACTGTAAATAAGTTTCCTATTGGTAGTTCAAGATATTTCATTATTGAGGGAGAACCATATCCAACATATATTCTCAATTGTCTCTGAGGACCCATCATAGTCCCTTTTGGTGGGTAAAACATATACACCACACCTAAAAATTCTTACATGAGAATATTAGGTCATTGACCAAAAACCAACTGCATAATAGAGTATTTGTGATAACTTGTTGGTTTGATGCGAATCAATAATGCAACATGCAAAATTGCATATCCCCAAGTAGCCATTGGAATATTAGCTATCATAAGTAATGATATTGCAACCAATTCTAGACATTTTAGTAGCGATTTCGCAGGTCTATTTTGAGCATGAACATGTGCTACTAGATGCTCAACTTCAATTACAATTGATATACAATACTTATGAAAAGCATGAGATGTAATTTCACTAGTATTATCAAAACAAATTTTCTTAATCAAATAATTTAGGAGGTGAACTCTTAACTGTACTAATAACTTTGCAAATACTTGATTGCGAGTTGATGATAAACAAATATATGACCATCTAATAGATGCATCAATTAAAATCATGAAATATATAAATAATCCACATGGTGGGTGTATTGGACCACAAATATCACCATGTATTCGTTCTAAAAATGAGATTGACTCATTTCTAATTTTTCTAGTGATGATCTTATTATCAACTTTGGTGAACATATAGTACATGAGAATTCATTAGTCTGAAGAAGTTTCTTAACTCTTAAGTGGGTGTCCACATGAGTTTTTCAACCTTCTTTTTTGCATCATAATAGATCCAGGATGACCCAACTGATCATACCAAACAAGGAATTCATTTTGATTCGTAAACTTCTGGTTTACCATGACATGCATTTTAATTATTTTAATATATGTGTAGTACAAATCATCCAACTGATCATGCCAAACAAGGCATTCATTTTGATTTGTAAACTTCTGGTTTACCATGACATGCATTTCAATTGTACTAATATATGTATAGTACAAACCACAAGAGAATGTTGATAATTTCTGCACTACACATACCTTTTTCAACTCAATCGTAGAGATATAAAGATATTTCATATCTTTTTCAATGTTTGTCTCAATATGATATCCATTTAGACAAGTATCCTTGAAACTTAATAAGTTTATATTCAACTTCTTTGTAGAAGTATAATATAATAGTTCTTCTAGAGCCTTCAAATATATTTGTAGTAATATAAATAATACTAACATTGATGTCTCGCATTATCGAAAAAGATAAAATTTAATTACTCTTGAGAATTGTATAAGTTTTTGCACTATCAATAAGACATATATCATCATCATTAGTGCTAGTGCCAACATTCATTTTTCATCTAAACATAAATATCAATATGATATTTTTTTAACACTCTCATAACCAATGCGGTGCTCAATGCATTTATTTGGTTTAGCAAAGAAAATAATAATATCAAGATAAGTAGCATCCATATGGCCATAATCAGAATCACCATCTTCATAAGCAAAGTGTGTTTCTATGTTCTGCTCAATATTTGTAAGATGCTTTGGTGTCGACAAGTACAACTGAAATGGCCTTTACTACTGTAATGATAATATATACTTTCATCTTATTTGTCAATATTTTCACATTTTTCTTTTTCCTTTTTTCACATCATTGTGTCATTTCTAGTGACAAAATGTGTCTTTGAAATTTCCTTTATAACCATGTCCATAATCGATATCACGATCATGAAAATATAAATCAAATATTGTTGCATTCACTTTTGGAAAGGAGCATAACCAATTGGACAAGTTTCATGATTTTCTATCAAAAGCTCATGATTTGCTCAGCCATACAAAGACATGAAATAAATTCATAATGTTTATTGATGCATTCACTTCTGGGAATGGAGCAGAACCAGTTGGGCAAATCTCATGATTTTCATCAAAAGCTTCACTGCTTTGTTCAACCATACAAAGACATGAAATAAATTCATAATATTTGTGAAATCTTTTTTTCACAATATTGTTGTTGCAAGAGCAAATTAGTTGCTCAAATGTTTTATTTATTTCTTTAATTGTATCACTAAGACTCATTGCATCTAAATGTATTTCAACATTTAATATCGAATATAAGTAATTCTTCCTTGTAATATTAAAGGTCACAAATTCAAATTTTACAATGTTTGGCATGTTTAAAACTGGCACATAAAATAATAATAATAATAATAATAATAATCATAAAAATAATAACTATAATAATAATAATCATTGTCATAATAAAAATAAAAATAATAAGACGAAGATGAAAATTGATAAAGTCAAACAATTCTTATTACAAAAATAAGAATATAAGGTAAAATTGAAAATGAAGAAAGAATTAGAAAGAGTTTGGATTGAGACAAGTATAGTACTGTCGTTAGAGAGAAAAAGCTTCCACTAGTCCTCAGTTGGTTGAAGCATCGTGCTGATAATGTGTTATAAAATAAAGTTAATAACAGAGAAAAGAAGTAAAGAGAATAATGGAGAATGAGAGAATGAGGAGTATGGGTGGGCATGGATTGGATTTTTAATGATCCAATCCACATCCATTTTAGATCCAAATAATTGGATTAGATTTTCAACCCAAATCCATTTTTTCAGCAAAACTAGTTTGGATTTTTTTAAAATTCAGATCCAAATATTTGGTCAAGATTTAAATCTAGTCTAAATATTTGGATCAAGTTTAAAATCTAGAATCCATTTTTTATAAAAGAATTTTAAATTGAATTTTCTAAAAGTTGTGTGCTTAAGGCTAAACACAACTCAGCATGTACGGGTCGTGAAGCTCGCTCAACCCATAAGGTCTCGAGCCTGCTCAGTCTGTACAGGTCATCGGGCACGACCTGTCCGAATTGTCGGGCCAGCCAGACCCAACCCATCCAAGTCTTTGGGCCCGTTTGGCCCGTTCGGGCATCGGCCTGCCTGGTTTGTATGGGTCGTTTGACATTGTCTGTCAGAGTCATCGAGCCTGCTCGATCCATTAGGGTTGTCGGGCCCACTCGATCAATTAGGGTCGTCGAGCTTGCCTAGTCCGTATAAGTCATCAGGCATGACCCGTCCGAGTTGTCGGGCCGACCCATCCCAGCCCATCTGAGTCTTCGGGCCTTCTTGGCCCATTTGGGTCATCGAGCCTGTCTGGCCCGTTCGGGTCATCGGGCCCACCTGGTCCATTCGGGTCATCAGGCTCACTTGAATTTTTTAGGTCGTTGGGCCTGACCGACTCATTCAGTTTGTCGGGCCTACCTAGCTCGTTCGTGTCTTTAGTCCCACCCAGCCCGTTTTGGTCGTCGGGCTTGTCCGGTCTGTCCAGGTCGTCGAGCAAGGCCCGTCCGAGTCTAAATTTAGCCTATTTCATCTCACCCTTTAGCCTAACCCAATTAAAAATTTAAATTAAAAATTTGGATTGGATTTTTTGGATTATTCATATTTGAAAATCTTAATTTATAGAATGGATATCCAATCCATAAAATATATGAAATGTGGATTAGATTGAAATCCAGATCCATTAAAATAGATTTTAAATGGATTGGATTTTTAATAAAAATGGATTTTAAATGGATTAGATCGGAGCAAAAGTGGATTAGATCAAGAAAATTAGATTTTTTTACCCATCCCTAATGAGGAGCAACTTCTCTATGTGTCTTATTACTGATAGGAAGGGTTCTATTTATAGATACAACATTGTAACCTATAAAGAATACAAATCAAATAATTAATAAAAAATATTTACATAAAGAATAATTGAATCATATGAGTATTAATCATATGAGTAATTGTATCAAATCAATGGACGACTATAATTCATAACATATTTATTTTTCTCCTATCGATTCAAAAGATAATTTGAGGTTATGTGTAGGGGCAAAAATAGTTTATGTCAACTTTCTTTTGCCAATAGAGCTTATCAAGTAAGATCAAAGACCTTCTCCCAAATAAGTGTAGTAGAGATAAGATCCCATCGTATGTTAGTTATCGCTCATGCACTCTCAACTATCTAAACTACATCATTAGAATAAAAAATTGCTTAAAAGATTCCAATTCGGAGGGTGATAAGCAATAGATTTAAAATTGAATTGCTCGAATTTTTCAGCTAAAATAATTTCTAGTGGTTTAGTCTCAGGTCACCTGGTATATAGTGGATGCCAACAATCACCTTGTAGGAAAAAATCCAAAATGTCTAAACCCCCATTTAGTGCAAGGTAAAATTCAAGAGAATTGAAATTTATGGAATATAAATTGGAATCAGTTAGGATTTGAAAAGAACACGAAACATAGAAATAAGTCTATTAATGATCGCAATATAAGTGGTGAATTTTTCTTAGGTTGTTTGTATGTCCAAAAATATTAAGTTCATTTTCAAGTTTTTGTTTAGTGTCAACTTGGTTCCGATTTATAAAAACTAATGCAATTTGGTCATGATTTTTTTTTATATAAATAATGCAATTTAGTGCTTTTCGTTAATTGAAATGAATCAAGAATTTTTCATCAAATTTGACCCTAAGATTATGTTAATTACACCAACAAAACAAACTACTCTTATTAACAACTTTAATTTGGACAAAAAAATCATTGATCCATTTTGAGAAATTTAACGGAAATGAACAAATTGCATTATTTTTTCACAAATCATGAACAAATTGCATCGATTTTCACAAACCATGATCAAATTGAGACTAAAAAAATTGGTGGACGAAAATTACATTTTTGGACGAAAATACAGACCAAATGAGTAATTAAATCTTTTTTTATAAGATTTAAAGATTTAAGAAAGAATTAAAATCATCTTTCATTCTAAATTCTTAAAGTAGAAAAATATGAATTTATTTGTGGGTCTTGTCCATTCTAGGTAAATAATTTGTAAAAAAAGAAGAAAAACATAATAGACAATGGTTTATCTAACAAATAATTTATCTATTTTTTTTTTTTGAAATTTTTTTCATAAATGTTCTCATTCTTTAATTAACATAGTAAAAATAAAATGTGATGTAATAAATTAAGATGAAAAGATTATTAAGTATTTTTATATTGGCTCATTTAAAAATATAGACTATATTCAGTTTTTGATTAACTAGTTAAGTTCCACTAACTAAACTATTGTTGCGAGGTAAAAAAAAAATTCTTTTAGACTCTTAATCTCACCAAGTATTTTGTGATACCAACTCACTTTTGACTAAACTTTGAGCATTCTTTCGAATTGTAACCATTATTGGCTAACATAAAACAATGAAAGTTAAACTCTAAAGAAGGAAAGCATGACACAAAACTTGCATGAAGACTAACACAATAAAAGCTTGAAAATAAGACTCTATAGAAAGTACTTAATCATGCATTCAAAAAAACCAATCAACATGCAAACACCAAAGAAGACTTGGTCCTACTAATGATGGGGCTAATTGGCCATACACATTTATGCACTTAAATTTATGCAAGCCAAAATCACACTACACCAATTTTATCAATTTTGAGTCCTAAAAATGACGAGGAGCTCTCGGCCTTGTAAAAAAAGTGGTGGAAAATGAATTTTGTTTCTAAATTCTAGCTTAGCAAACACCAAAGAAGACTTGGTCCTACTAATGATGGGGCTAATTGGCCATACACATTTATGCACTTAAATTTATGCAAGCCAAAATCACACTACACCAATTTTATCAATTTTGAGTCCTAAAAATGACGAGGAGCTCTCGGCCTTGTAAAAAAAGTGGTGGAAAATGAATTTTGTTTCTAAATTCTAGCTTAGCAATAGCTCAAGAATGGTGTCTAAATGTATTTGAATACTTAACTCCTAATGTTTAGGTTAACTAGCCAGTTTAAAGACACACACATTAAGCCAATCATTTGATCACACATTTTCAAGTACTTAGACAAGGCAAGAAAACTTTAAATTAACATGTGACATATGACTCAAACCAAAAGGCTAGGAATATTTAAAACACTCACAAGACATAAGAATTAAAGCTAATCATGTGAACAACATAAGAAGCATACGATCATGGCAAAGCTAGAAAAAAATCCACATGATCATAATTTGGCATTTGAGTGACAATATAGAAGATTAAAATGAGATATTCTAACCTTACGACAAAGTAAAAATTTTGGCAATACCACATGCTCCAAGTTAGGATTGAAGCTCCACCAAGACAACAAAAGTCACAAGTCAAGGTTAACACAATGAAAAACACCATATATCAAGTATAAGCTAGGCTCTAGATACCAAATGATGAAAACCCATATTAGCTTTAGCAAATATGGTGTTAATTGTAAAGAAAATTTAAGGAAGATTCTCATTAGACATTAAGATAACCACGAGGTTATCTAAATGTGAAGGTACACTTTCAAGAATTTTATAGGAGAAGAGAATTCAATTAAAGGAAACCAAAAACAAGAATGAAAAGATAGAATGATGAAACCTTAATAGCTAAACCATAAAGCATCATAAGAACAAAAAAAAAATAGAAGGAAAAATGAAATAAAATGATGAAAGACTAGAAGGGGGAGGGGATGTTGGTGATGGCATACCACTAGAGGAGGCACAAGGTTCACAAAACTCAAGATAAGTGGGGTTGCTGCCACTTGAGCTCAAGGCTCAAGATAAGACTAAGAAAAATGTGACAATCTCAAGAGAGCACTCACAAAAAGGTGGTCAAATATGTAAGATAAAACTAAAAATATTCAACCCTCTTACAAGTCTAGAAGAGGCCCTTTTATAAGTGATGGAATTGGTCTCTTTGCAAGAACACAAACTAAGGGACAATAATGCAAATAGAAGGAAAATGGTTGTAGAAGCTAAGTTGTCTCAAAGATGACATCTTGGTGTGGAGAGTGACCCTACTTGGTCACCAAGCCTCCTCATGTGCGATATTGACTTTCTAGAAGGAAAAGTCAACCTTGCTCTCGAAGCTATCTTAAAAGACTCTCCATGCATGTGTGGACACAAGTCCAAGTCTCTCCTTAGAGTAGCCCTATCCTCCTCCAAGATGGTCCCAACTTATCGTACAAAACAAAGACAAAGACAAAAGGTCTTCTAAACATAAAAAGAAAAGTCAACATAAAAAAAATACTAAACAAAGGCAAAGATGATGAGCTAGTGATTTCCTTTCTAGTCATGCTTCTAGTAATCCGGAAGGTCTTCTAAACTCTCATAAGGATTGGTGAACTCATCACTACCTCTTCCAATACATTGTAAAACTCCCTTCTTTAATCAACTCAAATTTTCAAATTAAGGTGTGAAATATTTTAGGTTAAATCATTCCATAGGTCCCCATTTTTGTAGCGAAATCTCAAGTAGGTCCCCATTTTTATTTGACTCAATTGAGTCCCTATTTTTGAAAATTCTTTGTAATTGGTTCCTTTCCGTTAGTTGACCAGTAACGGTGTTAATTATGTGCCACGTGTCAGCACGTGGTTTTTTTTAATTTTTTTTAAATTTTTAATTTTTTTTAAAATTTTTTTTAAAAAAATTAAAATTGCCACGTGTCAATCTGACATTGTGCCACGTGGCAGAGACAGTGTGATGTGGCAGTGGCAGTGGCACGTGTCAATATTGATGTGAAAAGTCTCGATGTAGTCCCTGTATTTATTATTTTGTCTCAATTTGGTCCCAATTTTTTTAAAACTGAATCAATTTTATCCCTATATCAGATTTAATTTTAATATAAATTTACAATGGTATTTTTATTATAATTGATATTTTTAACAAAATTAAGTTTATTTAAATGTATATTTTGCATTGAACTTTATTTAAATATTGTTTCAAATATTTATATATCCATAATTTAT
>Ga0214543_1013417_pt1 | contig 10305 bp, 4 predicted proteins | sample CNSS2metaG_FD_160094 | JGI IMG/M metagenome (GOLD analysis project Ga0214543, IMG submission 160094) | Root nodule microbial communities from cowpea collected in UCLA plant growth center, Los Angeles, California, USA - CNSS2 | ecosystem: Host-associated > Plants > Roots > Nodule | place: USA...
TATATATATATATATATATATATATATATATATATATATATATTTATATTTGACCGTTGTATTCAAAATGGTTAGTATACTTCAGTAACTATCTACAACGACTAACTCATTAACTATTATTAAGAATTCAATGGCTAATTCATTTAAGTTTATCCTAAATCGAACAATACTCCTTCGTAAACTTAAATGCTTCTATCCTTCATATCGACCCCTTTGATCTTCATCTCGACTTTCCACATGAAGTAACCCTTCTCATATTATGCATGTCCCTTCCATCAATAGCCAAGTTCTTTGCTTTCTTCATAATCAACTAAATCTTCTCTTTATCTGACTTGTTCTTCTCTTAGACTGACTTGTCCTTCTCTTTGGTTATTTGGTACTAATCGGGTTCCTTGCTATCTTAGTAGCCAATTTGTTCTCAACCAGATTCTTATCAATAGGTTGAATCGACTAAATCCACGTATTGTTGTGCTCAATCGCATCTATTTCCTCATCCATTGCAAGTCGCCACTTCTCACCTTGCACCTTCAGTGCAACTCTCAAATCCTTTTCAGCTTACTGTTCTTGCAATTTTGAAATATCTTTTTCAAGTTCCAAGCGTTGCTTCTATCAAACCTATTTTCTTCTCTCTAAGCTTGTCTGTAGCTCTGCATTGCCTATAACCTCATTTTCAATTCTCAGTTGCAAATACCTTTGAATAACAAACACATCTTTGCAGATTTCGGAGCTATCCAAGGTTAACATTTTCACCATTGAGCTTTCCAAACGCCTCATTGAGCTATCCAATGTCTCCACTTGCTCCACCAACTTATCTAAGCTATCTACATGCTCCACTGAGCTACCTAGGCTCCCCACTGAGCTTTTTGAGTTGTTCACCTGCTCTAGTGAGCTATGTGGGTTGTTCACCTTCTTCATCGCGCTATCCAGGCTATCTGAATATCTTACTGACCTCTCTAACCTACTTGGTTGTCAAGCCGACCTCTCATCGTTACTCGACTGTCTTGCCGAGTGCTCCTTGCTACTTGACTGTCTTGTCGAGTTCTCTACTTTACTTGGCTGTCTTTGGAGTTCTCCACTTGCTTGTGCTCGACCTCTAAGCTACGTACCATCATCAATATCAATTCTTCTTCCACTTCTTTTGCAAATTTTGTTGGAGCCCAAAGATCTATGGTCATAACTATAGTTTGAAAATTTATGTGGAAGGGGAAACAACCTTGCCAACACTAGGAAGTCCTGGGGCAGTGAAACTGTAGTAACTACCATGAATAGAAGAAGAGGCAATGATGATATAGATTATTCATTATAAATTTAAAATATAACTTATATATTAAAAAAAAACATTCATTACAAATATAATTATAATATAACTTATATCTTTAAAATATTTATTTATAATAAATTTTAATTAAAAAAATATTTATCTAATACATTGTTTGTAACATCCCATTTTTATCTTAGAAACAATTTGTATTACTAAAAACTAATTATAATTTTTTATTTATAATAAAAATTATTTTAGATATTAATAATTTTTAATTTTATAATTTAGTATCTAAATTAATATTGTAGTAACTAATTATTTTTAGTCACTTATTATTTAAAACTTTTTTTTAATATAAATATGTTTAAGTGTTATAGAAGATTGTAGGCCGAGAGGAAGGGAGACAATTTTTTCTCAAATGTTTAATAGTATTTTTTTTATGTCAATTGTTGTTAAAATTATTAAACGTAGTTCTCAATATACAACATTGTTTTTTCTTCTATATTAATAAAAAATAATATACAAAAAGGTCATGAGATAAAAAATAATGCTAAATGTTAAATAAATAATTCACTATCAAGTGAGACAAGAGAAAATTACCTCTTATTTATTTAATAATGAAAGAAAAATATGAAAAAATAGGATAGAAATATTGAGTTTATGTCTAACATTTTTTTAGTAACAAAAGAAAATAAATAAGCAGGAGAGAAGAATGAAAAAACTCAAAAGACAATGAGAGAGAAAATAAAAAATATCTTAATAATTTTGTTTCTTTATATATTTAATTTTATATTTTATTATTTATTATTGTAATTTATTAATTTTGAATATAATATTATTTAATTTTAAAAAATACAAATAATTTAAAAAAATTTAAAAATTTATATAATTTTAAAAAATATATAAAATAATGAAAAAAAGGGGGGGCCGTGGCCCAACCTACCCCTTTCAACCTCCGCCGCTCATCTCCCATTATATATGAGTTAGACATCTTATGTGATTATTATTTTATATTAATTCTTTTTTTCTTAATTAAAAAACATTTTGATTGTGGGTTTTCCCTTTAAATTTTTAGTGTTATGAAATTAGAAATAAAGTATAACTTAACTTCATAAAACTATTCTATTAATTATATATTATTATTTGATCATCTATCCACACTTACCATAATAGTTACAAATGCATAGCAATTAAATTTGGTAGAAGATCTTTAATTTCCATGGCATAAGATCTTTAATTATTAATTATCTATGCTCCTTCATCTACTTTGTTTCTAATCATTTCTTTCACTGCTTTACTTTTTACACTATCGAGTTTAATGTATAATATAAATAACATTATTATGTCAAAATTTGATTCCAAACATTCAAAGGAGGAAAAACGCTATGTAGTTGATGACAATATGTTGTTGTAATTCCTTCTCATTCAAATAAAAGTATAATCATTTAATTTGGAAATACTTAATATTACTTAATTTTATTATAAGATTTACAAAATAAAAATAAAAAATATTAAGAATAAAAGTAGGGTTTGAAAATAGAATATTCTCAATTATTTGAAAAAATATGAACGTAGCAAAAGTTTATGAAATTATTTTTATTTATATCCTAAAATTAAGTTTTTTACTTTAGTCTTTTCGTAATAATAATAATAATAATAATTACACATATTAATATGGGCCAAAATAAAAAAAATACTAAATTAATTTTAAGAACTTAAGTAAACTTTAAAATTTAAAAATACTTGATTTTTTTTGTTATAAATTAATATGATTTTGATAGACAATTTTAGGAACTAAATCAATCATTTATTCAAAATATAAAAAAATCTAAGCTAGTCAAATAAGCATATAGTATTTGAAACTAATTATTTTAGTAAATTGGAAATAACTTTTCAAATATTAAAATAAATAATATTCGGAATAAATTATATGAATTTTAAGTATAGAAAAATATTAAAGATGACCGTGTGGGCGACATGTCTTATTATTTAATTTTCACCGTTGAAATCAAAATTAATTTTCATTTATCCTCATACTTAATGAATGTATAATTTTTATTTTATCGTCATCTTCATCGGTTAATAAATACATCGTACTCACGTTTACATTTTGTTGTTTTAATATCAATTAATTAATTTTTATAAAAAATAATAAATACAACAAATAAAATATAATAGTATCATATATTTAATATTAATAAAATGTATTCTCATTTTTCAATATCAAATATTTAAAAAATATTATAAATGTATAAATTCAAATAAGAATATCAAATAACAATTGGATAAATGCAAAATAATTATATAAAATATTATATAATTACACACAAAAAAATTTCATTACAACTAAAATATCTACAAAATTTGCAAATGTATTGAGAAAAAATAATTTTAAAACACTATAAAAAGAAAACTATTGAAGTTTAAAAGTACTTCAAATGTTTTTTTTTAAATCCTAATGAAATAGTTTTTTTGTACACTAATAAATGAATTAATGTCTCCTATCTCATTACTATAATATTTAAATATTCTCTATATGATTTCTATTACACAATGAAAATTATATATCAAAAGTTAATCTAAGTTAACTATTTACATCAAAAGACAATTTTGGTTCAGATGATGTTTTCTAACATTTCTCAAACATTTTAATCAAGATTTATATCTTTTGAAGATATAATTTGACGGATAACTATTGAGAGAAAAGGGATATATTCTACAACATGTTAGAAACTTGTGCAAGAGAGTTTGAAATGTTGCTAAGACCGACAATAGAAAAAACAAACTTATAATTTGACAATTAGAAATGGAGTTTTTTTTTTTTTTTTCGTGGCATGTTGTATGAGCAAAAGATGAAATCTGCAAGGGAAACAAATTGCATAGAGATGAAGAAAACATGGAATGGCCATTTGAGTAAAAGATCAAAATAACCCAGGTGGGATAACACTTTATACACTAGTGAACTTGAGAGTAATACTTGAACAAAGCCTATGCTAACAGGGTAATTGTTTATAAGCGGAAGTGTAAGATGAAATTAGAAGACACATATTGTGTTTTTTTAGAGATCATTGTCTTATATCTACTAGAATATTTTCATGATGATGAATGAAATATTCACTTTTGTGAGAAAGTGCTCATATATATAAAAAATGAGTCTTTATGAATATTTAGATTGAAGAACACTTCACTTTTCTTTTTCTTTATCTTTTTCCTTGTATAAGATTTAAAGCACCTCTAAAAGCTCATTTAATATAATTTTTTGCTTATAAAAAAAAAAACCATGGATAGCAAAATCATGACAATTGGATGAAGACCCCAATTGGGATGTTCCCTCATCAGTTGGTATATGACAAAACTTGTAATTTACTAGTTGAGGTGGAAAATAAGGCATATTGGGCATTGAAATTATTAATTTTTGATCCTTCTTTGGCGGAAGAAAAAACAAAATTGCAATTGTTAGAATTAGAAGAGATGAGACAAAATGCTTATAAGAGCTTTAAGATTTACAAAGAAAGTGTTAAAAAATATCATGATCGAAAGTTATTCAAAAGATAATTTCATCTAAGGCAATAGGTGTTACTATTCAATTCTAGACTAAGATTATTTTTCAAAAAATTATAGTCCAGAAGGTCAGATCCCTTCATAGTCAAAATTTTCAAGTTGAGAGGCAATGTAAGACCCGTGAAAATTAATTAATTAAATAATTAATTAATTAATTAATAAATACGAGTAGTGAGAGCTTTATGACATTAAATATTGATTGATATGATGTAAAAAGTACTAGCTCAAGTGGTTGAGGGTACTTTAATTTTGTGTGAGAACTTGGGTTCGAGTCTTATGTATGCAAGTTTTGGTGGCTGATATGTGTGGCAGGTTCTTTGGTGGTGAAATAATTTTATATGGCTTAGTTGCGGAGTGGGGGAAAGCCTGAGAGTTTTATATTATTTTGATATCTTGTAAACTCTTACGAGATTGGCTTCCTTTCATTTGGAAGTAATAAAATGTTATAAATTTCCCGCGCTTTTGGGAAATGAGGTTTTATAATTGCGGCTTAATTACTTTTCTTTATTTTATAATTTAAATCCGTAATATCCGGTCGGGATGTTACAGGCAACCCGATATTTGTCTTTACAAAAAATATTAATTACTCGCTAGGCGAGTCAGTTCACCCAACGACCACTTGCTCTCGCAATTCCTGTTTGCCTAGCGGGTACGCCCGCCCAACGACCATTGAGCCTCACAATTTTCACTCGTGCAGTGAATTAGGTTGTCCAACAATCACTTGGCTTCACAAATTTTACTTGTTAAGTGAATCAGTTCGCCCAACGAGCACTTAGCCTCATAAGTTTTTTGTATTGATTTGGGTCACTGACATTTAGCTTTTGTCTTGCAAGGAGTGATTTTATTTTTGTGATTATTTTTTTTATAAAGAAGATATAGTATTCAAAGGTTTCATATTTACATCTCTTTATATCTATTGATAGTATCTTATTCTTTTGTGTACATATTAGTTATTAGTAATAAAAAAATATTACATATAAAAAATATGTGATACAATTAATGAAATCGTTCAATCGGTTTGAAGAGTTCACTTGAAGCTTGATTACAGTGCAAAAATTATTTCTCATGAGTTTGAAAATGGGTTCTGGGTTTCTGTAATTTATTACTGTTACAACAAAAAACTGAGTGTCTTTTACAGAAGACAAAAATTTAAAGAACTTTCCTGACCTAGTGTAAAATAAAGAGCATTGAGGCCAGAAAAATCGTTCCCCCTAACCTTAGGAGTAACATTTAATTTATAGGCAAAGTACTCACAAAAGTAATAACTGACTCACAAAATATCCCCTCTCTTCTCTACAATAGTATCTTTCAATAAAATATCATCTAGTAGAAGGATGGACTTAAACCCAATTCTTGGCCCATACACTTCAGGTTGATTTTGGGATGTCTTATCCATCTTCAAGAATCAAGTCGAGCCCCGGTCGACTAGGACGATTCAATTACGAAGACCATGGAACTGATTACTAAAGAGTTTTGGACCTTGAGGAGCTTATAATTGATTATGACTTAATTGTAATCGATTACAAGGCTAATTTTTGTATAAAATACTATATAACATTGTAATGTAAATTAGTCACTCCAAAGTGAATACATCCAGTTGGACGAAATTTAAATTTACAAGAAGTAAATTTAGAAGATATGATCGTTGTATAAGATGATTGATTAATAAAAGATAATACAAGTCTGAATTGTAATACAAAGTTATTAAAATTACAAAGCAATACAATTCATTGTCGAAATGGAAATTGACCCCTATAATGTGACCTTCAATACGGGAGTAAAAACAGTTTTTTGGTTTATCCGGAATTGGTTGATTAATTTCGATATGGATTCAAGTAGTGCTTGGTCGTCTTGATGCCTTACGTTGCGTTTGAGGGTTTGATGTGAAATTTGGACCTATATAGGTTAACCAATAGTATTCATTTTATCGTGGATGGAATTGGACTTTATAAGCCTTATTTATCGTATGGAGACAGTATACATGATCAGTAAATTTCGTTAAGGGTAGATGAGAAAAAGAATAAACAATTATGACGTGATGAGATGGTAGGCGATTTGCTTGAAAGTGATCATAATCATACCACCAATCTTTTAATATGAAATTGAATGAAACTGGTTTAGGCTGATATTGGTAAGGGGTTGATATCTCTAGCACATTGAATTCAAACTTCTCTCGATTGTACCAATGAACATGACAAAATGTTTATTTCTGTTGATTTTGTTGAAGTAGGGCAATTATGTCTTTTGGATATTTATGACAAGGTCTTAACCTAGAGCTGGTCTTCAAGCCTCGTTCAATAAACCATGTTTTTGTACTTTTGAAGGTTGTTTTTAGTACATGAGAGAAAGGTAATGATCGAGCTCCCTTAAGCATTGAGTTCATGCACACAACTAGGTTTGTTGTCATGTGGTCATACCTCCGCCCCTCCCCCATCATAAGCCTGAGACCACTTTTGTAAAAGATTTTTATCTATCTAAGATAGTGCCTGCGGGAATTGGGACTTCATTACGGAAATTTTTGCTTGCAAAATTAGTTGTTTAACTTCGTAAGTTGTGAAAACATAGTAAATGAAATAACATTTAGGTTGAATATAAAAATTAATGGATTTGGTAGCAAAGTTCATAAAATATAGTACTCATGTTAATGAAGTCTTTCTTTAGGTCGACATTTTTGAACTTTTTTTTGAAGTTAGAAGCCAAATGATGTGTGCAGTACAATGATTGAAGATTTTCTAATTCCCAATCAATTTCTTCTGAGCGTAAGGTTGACAAAATGCCTTGCCCATATCTGTTATCAAGCAGAGATTTGGTTAAGGAATTACATGCTCTCGTAGTAGTTGAAATAACCAAATTAATGCCTCATTGTCCCACCTTCTACTATGGAAAATACCAAAGGAAATATACTTTTATTTCCGTCTTGAGCAATTGTAGTTAGCAAGGTGACATGATATCTACTTGTTCGAAGGTTTCATCTACTTAAACAACAGGTTTACAATATTTGAACCCTTCAATGCATAGTCAAAATGCCCATAAAAGATGTTCTAGAATATAACACGATGTATTAGTCTCGCCATCAACATTAACTAGAGAACTCGTGCATTGAAAAATTGTCCCAAGATTAGTCTCTTAGATAACTCGTAACCACTTGGAGAGGTCATTATAGGATTGCTCCTAGTCACCAAACTCCATCGTAATGGCTTTTTCTTTTGTTAACCACACTTTTTTTTTATCTAATAGAATAGCCGTAATAACTTTTAATGTTTGTAATCAAGCTTTTAATGTGAATATTGAGGTTTGTCCTCACTAAATTGAACACGATGAAGCCATTTAAGTGGAATCAAAATTGCAAAGATCTTGGGAAAGTACTGTAGAGAAACAAGTATGCCTTAATAAACTTGATCTCTTAGTGATGTTAGACTTTGCTGTTACCAGCCCTTAAACGCCATTGACAATCATTATTATGATTGATGCATCGTGCTGTGTATGTGTGAGGCTTCAATTCCAAACCATGAACATATACCCATTGTTGATGTGGTACTGTTTTATTGTAGACACGGTTGCCTCCCTTGAGTCTAAGTGCATGCGTTTCTGTAGTTGAATTTGTAAATTCTGATTGTGTTGAATGGAAGGTGTTAGAACATCTTCTTCGTCATATGGCATCACTACAAGAAAAAATCAATTTTGCTAGAGAAATTAGCAAGGAAAAATATTTGTAGCTAATCCCTCTCCAATTTGCGAGAAAATAGGGAAATAATGAAATTGTAGCATATTTGTAGCAAAATAGCTACAGATTTATCATAATATATATTTGTAACTAATCCCTCACTAATTTGCGAGGAAATAATGTGTAGCTTCTTTGTAGCAAAATACCTACAAATTAACTAGAACATATATTTGTAGCTAATTTATTACTAATTTGTGATGAAATAAAATTGTAACTACTTCGTAGTAAAATAGCTACAAATTTACTTGAATAGTTAATCCCTCAATTACAATCATACTAAATTTATTTTTAATTTTAGTATATATATATATATATATATATATATATATATTAGTTTAAATATTTAAATATTATTTTTAGCTTAAATATTCTAAAATTATTTTTAATTTAAATATAATTATATATTGAAATATAAATGATAAATATATATTAATAAATAAATTAAAATATATAATAAAATAAGATAGATTTTTTCCGTAACTAACAAATATAATTTATATTTAAAAAATAAAAATATTCTAAACAAAATAAAATTATTAAAAAAATTTAAAAACTATCGATATATTAACAACTTATAAAAATATACTTTATTATTATATATAAATTAATTTTTTATTTATAAATTATATTTATTATATATTTTTTAAATGATAAATAATATTTACAATATTTATTATTTTCCATTTAAATGTTATAAAAGTATTAAAACAATTCTTTTTAGTTATATTTAAAATGAAATGATTAATTATTTCTTTTAATTATTTATCATCTCTTATGCTGTTTTTTTCATATGTTAATTGATTTGAAATAAAATGATTATTAATTAATTTATATTATTACAAATTTATTATATTTAAGGTATAATTTTATATGTTTATTTTTTAAAATTTTAAATATAAAATAAATTATTTATGATATCTTATAAGTAAAATTAAATTGTAAGTAAATATTTTATTTTTAAAATATAAATATTTAACTTAATTTAATTATACACTTAAAAATAATATAATGTTGAATTAGTTTTAGTAAAAAAATAAAATTTCCATAAATAATTATCGATATTATTATGTATTTTTTTATATAAGATGATAAAATTGAATATTTTAGAATTTGTTGTCTAAAATTTTCAAAAATTTGTGGAATTTCTGAAAGCATCCGGTGTGAAGCTTAGTCTTGGTAAGTTTTTCAAATTTCAACTTAAACAACTCAAACTCTAGACTCTTTCTTCTACCTCATTTCTACTGAAATTGGGAAAGGATTTGATGTCGTAAACAAAGTCGGATTCGAATCTCCGTTTGTTTTGACAGAAACACGAGTTCGCCAACTATGGTCGACTTCGAGTTCGCGGATAAAGCTCCTCCTTAGTTCGATCGAGTGGTAAACTTTAAATTACTGTTGCAAACCTTCAATTTGAGCATCTTCATTACTTTACATATCATCTTAATCGATTCCTGCACAATGTTCTTCCTTGCACGTTTTTCACAGATTAATTAGGTTTTAAAGTTATCGATCAAACCTTTCTTGTTGTTCGGTCGTGTTTTATTCTCAGATCTATGGAATTGTGGAATCATTAGCATTTTGCTTGATTTTTTTTCTTCCGTGTTTGACCTTTTCAATGTTCCCAATTATGGGTCAATTATCAGTGATTTTAAGGTTACAGATTTAGTGAAGAAAATTAAATTAGGATTTCTTTTCATATATATATATATATATATATATATATATATATATATATATATATATAATTTATATATATATA
>Ga0214543_1013419_pt1 | contig 10302 bp, 4 predicted proteins | sample CNSS2metaG_FD_160094 | JGI IMG/M metagenome (GOLD analysis project Ga0214543, IMG submission 160094) | Root nodule microbial communities from cowpea collected in UCLA plant growth center, Los Angeles, California, USA - CNSS2 | ecosystem: Host-associated > Plants > Roots > Nodule | place: USA...
AACAATAATCTCTAGATAACCAATGAAGAATCTTATTTAGAAAAAGCAGTGGAATTGACCTATTTACTATTATTGTGTTTACAATCTTCCGTGTCATTTTCTTTGCACATCAAAATCCCCCTATTTTTATAGTTGCTAGTTTTAATTGCCATTTTAAGAATCAAATATTCGAGATCAATTCCGTATTCGTTGTGAGACGACTCAGGGTTGTCTTAACCCTACTATTTTGTTCACTACTAACTGGCAATACTGAAGTTGCTAAAGTAGTGGTAATTTGATCGCCTAACGACAGCAATATCAAGCCTTTTAGGATATTTTTAGTGTAGACTAGAGAATTAGTTCTTTACTTCAATTTATATATTAATTAGTTGCTTTTAGACTAGTTTAGTGATAACCAAGATTAGAGTAGCATTGTTCTTTATTTCTTAGTTCTATGAATCTTAGTTTATAGTTTATTTGATAAATTAGAATGTTTTTCTAATTTTTCCTATTACCTATAGAATTTTAGGTCATATTTACTTTCTTAACCATATTGATTTAGTTTTAGTTTTGATCTTAGCATAGCATATAATAGTCTAGTTAGCTTGTTAAGATATAGGTTCTTTTAGTTGTTAATTGATGATACGTGTAGATTTAAAATTCCTTGGATCCAGTTGTTGTTTTGAATTTAGATAACCATTTCCTTTGTTGTTTTTAGAGCAGATAACAATTTCAGTTTAGAAAGTAGTTTGCTGTTAAATAAATTTTAACATTTTATATTCTTTTATATGTTAGACTTTCATTCTTTTGGTATTATGCAATATTTTTTTAGTTTAGATAGTTAATATCTTCATTCATTCACTAGTAAATAATTACAACAGTAAATAATTTTCTTTTAATCCATGATAAGTTGTGAGGTGTAATTGAGTTGAGAAGAATGAACTTGTAACCTGTGTTTCTAGGTGAACATGGAAATTAAGGAGAGTGAAATTGGAACCTAACCTGTATGAGATAGAAGTCAATGTTGTGAGTGGACAAAGTTTGCTGACAAAGAATAACTTGGTGCTACGAAACAAAATCCTGGAGTTGATCACAATAATGAGGCAAATGGCTCTGAATCAGCAAGTGCAATTCCAGCACAACCAATGGTGAAGCACAAGTCTTGAACAATTAAATATGCATATTGAACTTTCTTTTTCGTTGTGAATAACATGTATCTAGGAAATTTCCATTTTGTTATGAGGAGTTCCTTGTAAATTTCAATATTCTTGTACAATTCAACTTTTTTGCCCGTGATACAAAATAAAACCTCATTGTCTGTAATCCTAAATTGCCACCCATAATATTAAATACACTGAAAAATTTAAAATGTGGAGGTTGAGGAAGTTGTTTTACTTTTCTACTAATTTTGTGAGTGTTGCTTATACTACATCAAGGAGAGTGAGAAGTTTTATAGTCTTGAAAAAAAATTTTAAGGGGATAAAGGCAATTGAGAGATCAAGACTGCATATCTCCTATTTTTCATGCTTAATCAATTTATTCACTGTCATCTCAGAGACAAACTAAGAATAAATAAGACTAGGAGTTATTATCTATAGAATTATTTGTTAAATTTATCTAGCTTTCTAAAAGAATTTTTTTTTTCAAGACTACATCTAAATGTCTATTGACTAATATGCATTTCATGTGTGTTGTGATATACCTCCCCATTAGAGAATCACAAAAGTGTTAATGTGTGTATTGGTTAACATGAGATGCACTGCAGGTTTGCGTTCACACTATAATAATTGTGTAATGTTCAAAGAATTGAAATATCATCAGTGCATTTCCGTTTCCTTTGCTTTTGCAGGTTCAAGTAGAGCTCTCCACTACCTTGGACAGCAATCAATGCATCAGGGGGGCATTTGTTATTACTTTGCTGGTGGGTCACATTTTTTATGCAGCAATAAATAGAATAATAAAAGTTTAGGATGGCTATCATGTAATGAGTGAGCTGAAATTAAAGCCGTGCTGAGGCTGCAGATGTGGAGGTTCTTTCCCTATAATCTTTTTCTTTTTCAATATTGTTGATAATAATATGGTCATGACACCTATATTTTTCTTTTACACGGTGCAGGTTTCTCAATGCCATCAAGTAATATCTTTGCTTGTCATTATTAAAGAACAATGTCCTGTCAACAATGAACATTTTCCAACTTTGGTGTTCCATTTTCATAAACTTGTTATCAAAATTCAGATCAGGCTTGATAAAGGAAATTGGCAAATATTTTTTATGTCACGGTCTTCACCACTGGCAACACAGTTTGTTTGAAACTGTTGAAGGTCTAGGTTTCTATTTAACATGCACATGAGCTTTGTATATTTAAGCATGTTTATAGATATTAGGCTAATAGGTAGATATTGTTGTACTATTGATTAGCATAATAGGAATGAAGGTATTGTTGTACTGTTGATTAGCATAATATGAATGAAAGTGGTGATATGAATGGATCATAAATGAAGCACGTGGGATTTATTTAATTTTTATGTAAGAATTCATTATATTATTCAGGTAAATAAGATAGTAGTACATGAAGTACCCTTGGCATATTTTTCATTGTGATGTTTGGTATTAAATGAAGCACGTGAGATTATTGTCGTTTATACTTTTATTAGTCAAGAGTTAATGGAATTTATTTATTTTTTTATGTAAAAACTCATTATATATATATAAAGGATATTAAAATGTTTTAATTTTTTTATTTTTCATTTGTATTTGAGTTATCTACGAAATTCTTCGTATGTAATTTACCTACACAAGTTTTCGTAGGTAATTATCTACGAAAACTTTCATAGGTAATTTATTTACGAAATATTTCGTAGGTAACTTGAATATTGGATAACAAATTTTTTGACGACTATTTTCGTAGATAATTATGGACGCTCTAATTTCGTAGATAATATTCATAGATAAGTTATCTACGAAGTATATTGTCGTAGATAAAGTTACCTCCCAGTCCAATACCTACGAAATTTGTTTCGTAGGTAATTTCTAGATAACAACACATTACCTACGAAAAAAGCACATTACCTACGAAAATGTGGCGTAGATAATAAGCTGATTTCTTGTAGTGATATATGTGCAAAAATGGCCCATCATTGAAATATAGGCTATATGTTTTTTTAGTGTTGACAACTTCATAAAATTCTCAACACATAATCAATTAACCCAAAGCTAAAAAAAAGACTAATTAAGAAATTTGACATTAAACAATTAGTAATAATCTTCATAAAAGGAGGAAAACACAAAATAATTACACAAACAATTTCTTAAGAAGTATGACGGACAAAATCAAAATGAGAAAATAATTTGATCTTTTAACAACATTGATAGTAACAATGTAGATTCAAAAAGTCGTTCATGTGCATATTCAGTTACAACAAAAAAGAGTGCAATTTTGTGGTATTAACCATTGTTTCTTCATTAGATTAGGAAGAGAGGATACTTTCATATCTGTGCAGAGATGGCCCATCATTGAAATATAGACTCTATGTTTTATTTAATGTTGACAACTTCATAAAATTCTCAACACATAATCAATTAACCGAAAGCTAAAAAAAAGACTAATTAAGAAATTTGACATTAAACAATTAGTAATAATCTTCACAGAAGGAGGAAAACACAAAATAATTACACAAACAATCTCATAAGAAGTATGACGGACAAAAATTTGATTTTTTAACAACATTGACACTAACAATGTAAATTCAAAAAGTCATTCATGTGCATATCCAATCACAATAGAAAAGAGTGGAATTTAGTGGTATTAACCGATGTTTCTTCATTAGATTATGAAGAGAGGATACCTTTATATCTGTGCAGAGATGACCATCATTGAAATATAGGCTATATGTTTTTTTTTTTGTTGACAACTTCATCAAATTCTCAACACATAATCAATTAACCCAAAGCTAAAAAAAAGACTAATTCAGAAATTTGACATTAAATAATTAGTAATAATATTCACTGAAGGAGGAAAAGACAAAATAATTACACAAACAATTTCATAAGAAGTATGACAGACAAAATCAAAATGAGAAAATAATTTGAATTTTTAACAACATTGATACTAACAATGTAGATTCAAAAAGTCGTTCATGTGCATAGGCAATCACAACAAAAAGGAGTAGAATTTTGTGGTTTTAACCATTGTTTCTTCATTAGATTATGAAGAGAGCATACTTTCATATCTTTGCAGAGATGACCCATCATTGAAATATAGACATATGTTTTTTTTAGTGTTGACAACTTCATAAAATTCTCAACACATAATCAATTAACCCAAAGCTAAAAAAAAGACTAATTAAGAATTTTGACATTAAACAATTAGTAATAATCTTCGCAGAAGGAGGAAAACACAAAATAATTACACAAACAATTTCATAAGAAGTATGACAGACAAAATCAAAATGAGAAAATAATTTGATCTTTTAACAACATTGATACTAACAATGTAGATTCAAAAAGTCGTTTATGTGCCTATTCAGTTACAACAAAAAAGAGTGGAATTTTGTGGTATTAACCATTGTATCTTCATTAGATTAGGAAGAGAGGATACTTTCATATCTGTGCAGAGATGGCCCATCATTGAAATATAGACTCTATGTTTTTTTTAGTGTTGCCAACTTCATAAAATTCTCAACACATAATCAATTAACCGGAAGCTAAAAAAAAGACTAATTAAGAAATTTGACATTAAACAATTAGTAATAATCTTCACAGAAGGAGGAAAACACAAAATAATTACACAAACAATCTCATAAGAAGTATGACGGACAAAAATTTGATTTTTTAACAACATTGATACTAAAAATGTAAATTCAAAAAGTCATTCATGTGCATATCCAATCAACACAGAAAAAAATGGAATTTAGTGGTATTAACCGATGTTTCTTCATTAGATTATGAAGAGAGTATACCTTTATATCTGTGCAGAGTTGACCCATCATTGAAATATAGGCAATATGTTTTTTTTGTGTTGACAACTTCAGAAAATTCTCAACACATAATCAATTAACCCAAATCTACAAAACAAACTAATTAAGAAATTTCACATTAAACAATTAATAATAATCTTCACTGAAGGAGGAAAACACAAAATAAATACACAAACAATTTCATAAGAAGTATGACGGACAAAATCAAAAATGAGAAAATAATTTGATTGTTTAACAACATTGATACTAACAATGTAGATTCAAAAAGTCGTTCATGTTCATATTCAATTACAACAGAAAAGAGTGGAATTTAGTAATATTAACCATAATTTCTTCTTTAGATTATGAAGAGGGGATACTTTCATATATGTGCAGAGATGGCTTATCAATTGAAATATAGCCTATATATTTTTTTTAGTGTTGACAACTTCATAAAATTCTCAACACATAATCAATTAACCCAAAGCTTAGAAAAAGACTAATTAAGAAATTTGAGATTAAACAGTTAGTAATAATCTTCACTAAAGGAGGAAAATAGAAAATAATTACACCAACAATTTCATAAGGAGTATGACGGACAAAATCAAAATGAGAAAATATTTTGATTTTTTAACAACATTGATACTAACAATGTATATTCAAAAAGTCATTCATGTGCATATCTAATCAAAACAAAAAAGTGTGGAATTTAGTGTTATTAACCATTGTTTCTTCGTTAGATTATGAAGAGAGGATACTTTCATATCTGTGCAGAGATGACCTATGAATTGAAATATAGGCTATATGTTTTTTTTAGTGTTGACAACTTCAAAAAATTCTCAACACATAATCAATTAACCCAACGCTAAAAAAAAGACTAATTCAGAAATTTGACATTAGATAATAAGTAATAATCTTCACAGAAGGAGGAAAACACAAAATAATTACACAAACAATTTCATAAGAAGTATGACGGACAAAATCAAAATGAGAAAATAATTTGATCTTTTAACAACATTGATACTAACAATGTAGATTCAAAAAGTCGTTCATGTGCATATTCAGTTACAAAAAAAAAAGAGTGGAATTTTGTGGTATCAACCATTGTATCTTCATTAGATTAGGAAGAAAGGATACTTTCATATCTGTGCAGAGATGACCTATGAATTGAAATATAGGCTATATGTTTTTTTTAGTGTTGACAACTTCATAAAATTCTCAACACATAATCAATTAACCGAAAGCTAAAAAAAACGACTAATTAAGAAATTTCACATTAAATAATTAATAATAATCTTAACAGAAGGAGGAAAACACAAAATAAATACACAAACAATTTCATAAGAAGTAAAACGGACAAAATCAAAATGAGAAAATAATTTGATCTTTTAACAATATTGATACAAACAATGTAGATTCAAAAAGTCATTCATGTGCATATCCAATCACAACAAAAAAAGAATGGAATTTAGTGGTATTAACCATTGTTTCTTCATTAGATTATGAAGAGTGCATACTTCATAAAACTCTCAACACATAATCAACTAATCTAAATCTAAAAAACTGACTAATTAAGAAATTGACATTAAACAATTAACAATAATCTTCACTGAAGGAGGACAACACAAAATAAATACACAAACAATTTCATAAGAAGTATGACGGACAAAATCAAAATGAGAAAATAATTTGATTTTTTAACAACAGTGATACTAACAATGTAGATGCAAAAAGTCGTTCATTTGCATAGGCAATCAGAACAAAAAAGAGTGGAATTTTGTGGTATCAACCATTGTTTCTTCATTAGATTATGAAGAGTGGATACTTTTATATCTGTGCAGAAATGGCCCATCATTGAAATATAGGCTATATATTTTCTTTAGTGTTGACAACTTCATAAAGTTCTCAACACATAATCAATTAACCCAAAGCTAAAAAAAACGACTAATTAAGAAATTTCACATTAAATAATTAATAATAATCTTAACAGAAGGAGGAAAACACAAAATAATTACACAAACAATTTCATAAGAAGTAAGATGGACAAAATCAAAATGAGAAAATAATTTGATCTTTTAACAATATTTATACTAACAATGTAGATTCAAAAAGTCATTCATGTGCATATCCAATCACAACAAAAAAAGAATGGAATTTAGTTGTATTAACCATTGTTTCTTCATTAGATTATGAAGAATGGATACCTCATAAAACTCTCAACACATAATCAATTAATCTAAATCTAAAAAACAAACTAATTAAGAAATTGACATTAAACAATTAATAATAATCTTCACTGAAGGAGGAAAACACAAAATATATACACAAACAATTTCATAAGAAGTATGACGGACAAAATCAAAATGAGAAAATAATTTGATTTTTTAACAACATTGATACTAACAATGTAGATTCAAAAAGTCGTTCATGTGCATAGGCAATCACAACAAAAAAGAGTGGAATTTAGTGATATTAACCATAGTTTTTTCGTTAGATTATGAAGAGGGGATACTTTCATATATGTGCAGAGATGGCTTATCAATTGAAATATAGGCTATATGTGTTTTTTAGTGTTGACAACTTCATAAAATTCTCAACACATAATCAATTAACCCAAAGCTAAAAAAAAGACTAATTCAGAAATTTGACATTAAATAATAAGTAATAATCTTCACAGAAGGAGGAAAACACAAAATAATTACACAAACAATTTCATAAGAAGTAAGACGGACAAAATCAAAATGAGAAAATAATTTGATCTTTTAACAATATTGATACTAATAATGTAGATTCAAAAAGTCATTCATGTGCATATCCAATCACAACAAAAAAGAGTGGAATTTAGTGGTATTAACCATTGTTTCTTCATTAGATTATGAAGAGTGGATACTTCATAAAATTCTCAACACAGAATCAATTAATCTAAATCTAAAAAACAAATTAATTAAGAAATTGACATTAAACAATTAATAATAATCTTCACTGAAGGAGGAAAACACAAAATAAATACACAAACAATTTCATAAGAAGTATGACGGACAAAATCAAAATGAGAAAATAATTTGATTGTTTAACAACATTGATACTAACAATGTAGATTCAAAAAGTCGTTCATGTGCATATTCAATTACAACAAAAAAGAGTGCAATTTAGTGATATTAACCATAGTTTCTTCGTTAGATTATGAAGAGGGGATACTTTCATATATGTGCAGACATGGCTTATCAATTGAAATATAGGCTATATGTTTTTTTTAGTGTTGACAACTTCATAAAATTCTCAACACATAATCAATTAACCCAAAGCTAAAAAAAAGACTAATTCAGAAATTTGACATTAAATAATAAGTAATAATCTTCACAGAAGGAGGAAAACACAAAATAATTACACAAACTATTTCATAAGAAGTGTGACAGACAAAATCAAAATAAGAAAATAATTTTATTTTTTAACAACATTGATACTAACAATGTAGATGCAAAAAGTCGTTCATGTGCATAGGCAATCAGAACAAAAAAGATTGGAATTTTGTGGTATAAACCATTATTTCTTTATTAGATTATAAAGAGTGGATACTTTCATATCTGTGCAGAAATGGCCCATCATTGAAATATAGGCTATATGTTTTCTTTAGTGTTGACAACTTCATAAAGTTCACAACACATAATCAATTAACCCAAAGCTAAAAAAAAGACTAATTCAGAAATTTAACATTAAATAATTAGTAATAATCTTCACAGAAGGAGGAAAACACAAAATAATTACACAAACAATTTCATAAGAAGTGTGACAGACAAAATCAAAATAAGAAAATAATTTTATTTTTTAACAACATTGATACTAACAATGTAGATGCAAAAAGTCGTTCAGGTGCATAGGCAATCAGAACAAAAAAGAGTGGAATTTTGTGGTATAAACCATTCTTTCTTTATTAGATTATGAAGAGTGGATACTTTCATATCTGTGCAGAAATGGCCCATCATTGAAATATAGGCTATATGTTTTCTTTAGTGTTGACAACTTCATAAAGTTCACAAGACATAATCAATTAACCCAAAGCTAAAAAAACGACTAATTAAGAAATTTCACATTAAATAATTAATAATAATCTTAACAGAAGGAGGAAAACACAAAATAATTACACAAACAATTTCATAAGAAGTAAGACGGACTAAATCAAAATGAGAAAATAATTTGATCTTTTAACAATATTGATACTAACAATGTAGATTCAAAAACACATTCATGTGCATATCCAATCACAACAAAAAAAGAATGGAATTTAGTTGTATTAACCATTGTTTCTTCATTAGATTATGAAGAATGGATACCTCATAAAACTCTCAACACATAATCAATTAATCTAAATCTAAAAAACAAACTAATTAAGAAATTGACATTAAACAATTAATAATAATCTTCACTGAAGGAGGAAAACACAAAATATATACACAAACAATTTCATAAGAAGTATGACGGACAAAATCAAAATGAGAAAATAATTTGATTTTTTAACAACATTGATACTAACAATGTAGATTCAAAAAGTCGTTCATGTGCATAGGCAATCACAACAAAAAAGAGTGGAATTTAGTGATATTAACCATAGTTTTTTCGTTAGATTATGAAGAGGGGATACTTTCATATATGTGCAGAGATGGCTTATCAATTGAAGTATAGGCTATATGTTTTTTTTAGTGTTGACAACTTCGTAAAATTCTCAACACATAATCAATTAACCCAAAGCTAAAAAAAGACTAATTCAGAAATTTGACATTAAATAATAAGTAATAATCTTCACAGAAGGAGGAAAACACAAAATAATTACACAAACAATTTCATAAGAAGTAAGACGAACAAAATCACAATGAGAAAATAATTTTATCTTTTAACAATATTGATACTAATCATGTAGATTCAAAAAGTCATTCATGTGCATATCCAATCACAACAAAAAAGAGTGGAATTTAGTGGTATTAACCATTATTTCTTCATTAGATTATGAAGAGTGGATACTTCATAAAATTCTCAACACAGAATCAATTAATCTAAATCTAAAAAATAGACTAATTAAGAAATTGACATTAAACAATTAATAATAATCTTCACTGAAAAATTTCATAAAATTCTCGACACATAATCAATTAACCCAAAGCTAAAAAAAAGACTAATTAAGAAATTTGACATTAAACAATTAGTAATAATCTTCATAGAAGGAGGAAAACACAAAATAATTACAGAAACAATTTCATAAGAAGTATGACAGACTAAATCAAAATGAGAAAATAATTTGATTTTTTAACAACATTGATACTAACAATGTAGATTCAAAAAGTCGTTCATGTGCATATGCAATCACAACAAAAA
>Ga0214543_1013421_pt1 | contig 10300 bp, 10 predicted proteins | sample CNSS2metaG_FD_160094 | JGI IMG/M metagenome (GOLD analysis project Ga0214543, IMG submission 160094) | Root nodule microbial communities from cowpea collected in UCLA plant growth center, Los Angeles, California, USA - CNSS2 | ecosystem: Host-associated > Plants > Roots > Nodule | place: USA...
TATATTACTTTATTTTTAGATATATATTAAAATATATGAAAACATAATAAATAAACAAAACAAAAATTAAAAAATATATTTAAAATCTTGAAGCGGATTCTGTCATCCGTTTTGGCATTTTTTGGGGTGCAGAGGCCTACAACAAAAGCAGATTCGTGTTGATTGGGTGTAAGAGTGCAGTTAATTTTTTTTACTGTGTTTTCTCTTTCTTCATTTAAGGGTAAAATTGGAAACAAAAAAAGTTTTGGGGGTACAGGAGAAATGCTTTGGGGTGCAGGGAGAAGCCCCTGGATATTTTTATTTTTTGGGCTTTTTTTGACTCTGAGATTTTTTGTTCCATCCCATGTGGGCTAAGGACCAAATCATGTGAGTTGGCGAAATTGACAGGTGGCGGTGTAGGGTTTATCGTCTTCTTTCTCCGTTCTGCATCAAAATCTGCAGCTTCAACTACGCAGGTGTTTGCATAGAATGGGGAAAACGGCGTACAAGAGGTTGCTGGGAAGCCAGAGCTTCCGGCAACGCCTTCTTCTCGCTACTCTCTCTTCGACTCCCATTCTCATCGAAGACATTCGCGCCGACGAGACTTGGCCAGGTCTCCGCAACCACGAGATTTCACTCCTCCGTCTCTTCGAAACTGTCTGCGATGATTGCCACGTAGAAATCAACGAAACTGGTATTTTTTTTTTTCAATCAGGTTTAGTTGCAGTAACACAACCACCACCACCACCACCAGAGGATTGGTTATTCATTTTATTTGAATTGAACAGGTACCAAATTAAAGTACAAACCTGGAACTATCATCGGTGGCAGGCAACACCGTGCGCACGATTGTGGCGTCTCGCGCTCCATTGGCTATTTTCTGGAGCCACTCGTTGTGCTGTGTTTGTTTGCCAAACAGCCCCTCACGATTAGGCTCAAAGGTATATATTAGTTATAATAATTTGATTCTACTTTGAAACCTATGTTTGAAGGATCATCTACAAGATATTTGTATGGTTTAAATTATAATTGTTTTGAATATTGTTTATCAGGAATTACTAATGATTCTAAGGATCCATCGGTTGATACCTTCAAGTCTACTGCTTTACCCATATTGAAGCGCTTTGGAGTTCCCTCTGAAGGCTTGGAGCTTAAAATAGAGAGTCGTGGATTACCTCCCAATGGTGGTGGCGAAGTTGTTTTATCACTTCCTGTTGTTCAGAGTCTATCTGTAAGTTTCTAATTTTTTTTTATGATTTCGTCTTTTATTTTTATGATTGTTATCTTATGTGTTCTTCCTGGCAGGCTGTTAGTTGGATTGATGAAGGTTTTGTGAAGAAAATTAGAGGAACTACATTTTCAACCAGGGTGTCCGTTCAGTTTGAAAATAGCATGATTAAAGCTACTCGTGGAATCATCAATCCTTTGGTTTCTGATGTGCACATTTTCTCTGATCACAGATCAGGTCCTCAGGCTGGAAAGTATGATTCCTTCCACTCAGTAGAATTTGTTGAATATGGAATTCCAATTTTCGAAATACATTTGGTAGAAATAGGGAAAGTCATAGTATTGTAACTCCTTTTTGTTGGTCATTCGCTCGTGCAGTTCTCCTGGCTATGGGATTTCGCTTGTTGCGGAAACTACTTCTGGTTGCTTCATCTCTGCAGACACTGCTGTTTCTCATTCCAGGGATGATGATACTTCCAGCCTTGCAGATGACTCAAAAAAAGACCTGATGCCTCCAGAGGATATTGGTGTGGGGACTACCAATGCTTTACTTGGTGAGATAGCTCAAAGTGGAGTGGTAGATTCAACACATCAGGTTAGTATGTCAGCAATTTCTTTCTGCCCTTTTAATGTTTCTATATCAAGTGATAGATACTGGTATTAAACACGTAGAAATACGGACAGAAACTTCTTATAGATATGAAAAGTTATGAGTCCAATCGATGATGGTAATAGATAGAATATAGATGTAGACTCCCTACAATAGAGAGTAAAAGATATGGAACGTAAAAAAAAGGTAAAGAAAATGCAACAGGAATGCATCTTAGTGTGCTGACTCAAATGTTATGGTGCTAGAATGCGTAGCTACTGGTTCAATTTTATTATTGTCTTGCACGTGGGTTTGTAGGACTCGTCTATATGATGAAGTTTAATTCCGTTTGTGGAGGATTCCCCTAATATTTCTTTTATTGTTTTGGTTTATAGGGCTTGCTATTTCTTCTTTGTGCACTGTGCCCTCAAGATGTTTCAAAGGTTCGCGTTGGAAAACTTTCCCAGTACGGGGTTGAAACTCTTAGAAACATAAGGGATTTTCTAAATTTGAAGTTCATTATCAAACCAGAGCCGAACTCACAGTCAGTTTTTCTCAAGTGTGTTGGTTATGGCATGAAGAACCTTTCTCGAAAGGTATCATAAGGCGCGTTCAACAGTGTTATAAATCCAAAATACAAGTCTGAAAGAATTGTAATTTTGAAGCTACTGCTACTTTGACACATGGAAAAGGTCTCAGCAGCAGCTTCAATATGTAATATTATGCCAGTGATCATGATGTACCCTTCTCCCGAATGAATTAACAGGTGAAATTCAGATTCAATTGTAACCCAGTTTTGCTAACTAACTAACTAACTATATATATATATATATATATATATATATATATATATATATATATATATATATATATATATATATATATATATTTGAGCGTTTTTCACATATGAATTTTATTCCTTTTAGCGTTTCTTTTGTCCTGGAGAACAAGCAGTTCTCCATTACCAGTACCATTCAAGAAAATCCCTGTGTAATAACAACCATGCAGCTGTTAGTGTCTAGGATTCCCCAAAACTTAATGATCTGATAAAGCAGCATCATACTTTATTACATTCTTCTGCAACACTTTCCAACAAGAAAACATAAAAATTGATTAGCAATTAGTAAAAGTACACTATGGAACAAGCTGATAATTTGAAGAATCTGACTTAGCTATTAGTAAAATAAGGGATATGAACTGGCTAGTCGTGGTGTCAGAGAAGATGTTCTCAAAATAAGTAACCCCAGAAAAGCATACTGAAAATCAGGAAACACAAGTTGAATAAAACCTTCATCATTAGGGTCATACAAGATCAAGGGCCTTTCCTTATAATTGAACTAAAGCATTTACTATAGAAGGGCCTCATAAGAAACTTTTATAGTCTTATTTTTATGTAAGAAGCTTTAGAGTCTTATTTTATTATAAGGAGGTTTCATAAGTTTCAGTTCAATATTTAGGTTTTATGAAGGTCTTCACTTTTATAATTTCTGTAAGTATTTTAATTTTTTCAACTTAAAAAATTAATGTAATTATTATAATTAACTCTTGATTTAATGTTGGCGATTTAAAGTAATGTTAATATTGGAAAATAAAATTTTCACTCTTAAGATTGAAGACCCATTATCTATTTTATTAAGCTAACATTTTATACTAAAATTAATTATAATATTAAATTATGCCGAAGGGTTAGATAAACCATTCCATTAGAAGGAAGTTAACAAGCTTGGAGTAAGTATTTAAATGGATTTCGAAATCTCATTAACAGATCACTTCTACCGATTCAATAAAGCTCATCTCTTGAATGCATCTCAATTTCCTTCATCACATTATGCTGGACCAAGTTTTTATACATATTTACTCAAAGTCTAGTGGTTCATATCCCTGACTTTGGTGAGCATGATTTCATAATTTTAACAAAATTAAAATATACTAAATTTAAATTGCTTTCTGTTCAAATTATTTTATTGAAATAAAATAGTTTAAATTATTAAATTTTAGTTTTTTTTTTTATTTAGACAAAATATTTTAATCATTACTAAATATAAAAATATATTTCACTATTTAATAATTCAAAAACATTGCTTATTATTTTTTAATTGACGTTAGTTGGGATTATTTTTCAATCAAATTTTGCCAATATTTTGTTAGTTAATGCAATAGGAATTTTTATTGATTAATATTAATTAAGTTTACTTTTAATTGACAATAATCATAATTATTTATGTATACATATGTTGGGTTATCTTTTAATAATATTGGCTAATATTATTTTTAGACTTACTTTTCAACCAATTTTAATCAAGGTTGTTTGAAAGTTTTTCTTATGAACATTGTAATGGCTTTAGATAAAAAAGTATTAACACAAGTGACATTGACAACAAAATCTCCGTAAAATTTGACAAAAATATAGTTTCAATTGAAGAGAAAAAGAAAATCTAAGATGAGATTAGTTGCATTGACTACTCCTAACCAATGTAGACTGAGAAATAAATTTAATATGAAAAATAATAAAAAAATTCCAAAAATATTAATAAAAAATAATTCATATTGATTAAAAAATAGTCTTATTAATATCGATAAAAATATTTTAGATTAGTATTAATTAAAAAATAATATTGTTAACCATCGATAATATATCTATCAAAGATTAATTTAAATATACTTCAAATGTAAACTTGAAACACAACAACTTCAAAAGCAAATAAAAAACCTTCCCATTTAAACTTCAATTTGGTTAAGAAAAAGTGGACGTGGATGTCAAAGGTGTAATTTAGGAGAAAGATAAAGGATGGTTTTGTTAGTACCACCGACTTAGCGAAAAGAAAATAAGAAGTTAGCTGATTAAAAGGTTTATAGAAACAAACACGAACGTTTTCTATTTGACACGAAATTCGACCCAATCTAACCCATTCTCTCTTCTCTTTGCTCTTTCTTTAGCGGCGTTTAACATTGTACTTTCCTGTTACTTCCTCTTCTTCTATTCTCATTATTTAATTAATTTTAAATTAATTAAAATTTTAAATATCATCAATTTTCTTTGCTCTTCTTTCCTCTATAAAGGTCGCAATTATTTCTCTTCTTATTTTCTCTCACTTCGTCTCGCTTTCTTCTGATTTTTTTCTAATTTCTCTTCTCTCAGCGGTTGCCTGATCACGCTGTCAGCACCCGTGAAACGGAGCACGCAGGTCAGAAGTTTGATTAGTGCTTTTTGGTTTCTGCTTCATCGCTTTTTCGGTGTGGATTACTGGGTATCTTTTTTTCTTGGTGGGGTGGTTGATTGTGATGATGGTGGTTTAAAGTTTGAATTTTTCTGACAGTGGCTTGTGGGGTTCTTTCGTTTCTGGAATTATTTGCGTGAGTTTGCTTGTTGGGTTGTTGGGTTTTGTTTGCATGATTGACTTGGTAGTGGAGTGGTTTTAGTTGATGCGTTGGTTGGGATTTAGAACTCAGGGTTCGGTGTTCATGTAGATTTCGTGGGTTCTTGTTGTTTCTTTCTTGTTTTTGATTGATTTGAAATAATCACGGTTTTGAAAACAAGAGGGGTTGAGTGGTTGTTGTTTTTTGTTCCAAGGGCACGCCGAATTTGGAGAAAGTTGGGAGTTGTGACCAAATGAGAACAATACTGTTGGTCCCGTTTCTTCATAGTTGAGATTGACATGGATTACTGACATGGTGATATCTGTGTTGTTACGATTTTGGTATTGCATATTGTTCTTGTTGTAATCCTTGTGTTTATTCGGTATCTTTCATCTCTGTTGGTGTTCTGTATTAGATTATGTTGTTATAGTGCAAATGTTTGTATCTTTTGTGAAGGAATAGGTTTTTCTGTGTGCACATAGTTTCCAGAGAGGCTGAGTTGATATGTTGCAGGTTGTCATAAAACAATGGAGTCTCACGATGAAACAGGATGCCAGGCTCCAGAAAGGCCAATTCTTTGCATCAACAATTGTGGCTTCTTTGGAAGGGCTGCCACCATGAATATGTGCTCCAAATGTTACAAAGACATGCTGTTGAAGCAGGAACAAGACAAGCTTGCAGCAGCGTCGGTTGAGAACATTGTGAATGGCGGTTCTGGCTGCAGCGGGAAGCAGGCTGTGACTGTAGGTTCTGTGGATGTTGAAGTTGGAAATGTGGAGATGAAGACAGTCTCTGCTGAGATTTCTGGAGATTCATCCTCTGCTCAGAATTTGGAGATGAAAGCTAAGACAGGTCCAAGCAGATGCGCCACTTGCCGGAAGCGTGTTGGATTAACCGGTTTCAGCTGCAAATGTGGGAACCTCTTTTGTGCAATGCATCGCTATTCTGACAAACACGATTGCCCCTTTGATTATCAGAGTGTTGGTCGTGAGGCTATAGCAAAAGCCAACCCTGCAATTAAGGCTGATAAGCTTGATAAAATCTAGGGATGCACTAGACTGGTTGAAATATGAAGTTGGATGTCTCACTTTTCCTCAGCAAATTCACATTTTTGCTGTCTGGCTTTTGAAGTGTCCTTTTAGTGTCTATACTGATCCATGCCATGATACTGCTTCATGTCATGATAGCTAGCACATGTTTGGGGGAAAACCCACATTCCTTGTTGGTTGATTGGTGAGCATTCACTTGTTAGCTACAGTATGAGTATTTATGCTGGTTTGATGGACATCTTTGGCTCATTTGTAATTTGATTTTCTGGTTGGTCTGCATTTTTTTTTTCTTTTTCTTGCATCAATGGTGTTTACTCTTGTATGTGCTTTTACTTTAAACATTATCTATTTTTAATAAATCAATGGCGTTGATGGGAACTGATAATACTGAAAGCACAGATAGAATTGAAGCAGGAAGTCTCCTCCATGGGAGACATATAGCTCAAGAAACAGAAAAACTGATACTGTAGCGCATGTGTCTTCCATCAAGTGAGGTCTTTTAGGGAAGGTGGATTTTGTAACTCTGTTTCCTTCTTGCTTCTTCATGCATTCCCATCTCTCTTTTCATAACTACATATGAATTACCTTGGTCAAACATTTTCCATCATACGCTGCTTTTTCTTCCCTTGTGCGTGTCTCAAAGGCCTACCAAATGTTAATCTATCTTTTTGTATGCTAAAAATATCTGATATCTCAATCTTTAAGTTAGCTGTTTTCTGGTCCTTGTTCTTGGTTTACCCCTCATTCAGTATTTTATCATATCTTGCATCTATAACAAGGTTCAGATAAAAAAAACTCCATCTTGTCAATATGATGGCATACACAATCATGGCTTAAAAGAGAGGTTTTCTTTTAGTACAGAGAATTGACAAAACCGTTGTTGAAGTCTGTCCCATTTTAGTAGTGAAGTTCATAGCATTGTCATCATTCTTGGTTGCTCCGTGAGTTCTTTCTATGTTAACTACTAGAACACAGGTTTTCAAACATAATCTCTGATGGATCAATTTGCTTTTACAAATGTGATTCTGGAGACTTTGCTCTTTGATATGAAAATCTAGTGGTGAAACATTTTGGCTGTGGCTTTTCTGTTTTGCATCATAGGTTTCTGATGTCTAATTTTGTTTGTAGTATACTGTCAGAAACTACTCTGGTGCTATTTATGGACAGTGTAATGTTTTTAACAGTACTGGTGGGGACTGGAATCTGCATGGCCTTGGTCATATTTTAGCATTCTGATCCTTTCAGCAGTGAAGAAGATGCCTTTAGCATCCATCATTTTCTTCTGTTTCTTATGACTTCTGGGTGTCCACTACACACATTCACTGTCCCCCATTTCTGAATCAATAATAGGGAGAGATATGATTCCATATATCTTGTGTTTCTTATCACTCACTTCCTTTTCCACTACCATTTTCACCCTTCTTTTGTTACCGTTCACTTCAAATTTTATTGCAGATGTGAGGAGAAACCATCTACTTCAAATTTTTTTCAGTTCAATAGTTAAGACTATACTACTTAAAGTTCAACTCTTCATTCCATTAAATAACCCCACATATTTTATGAAATTATGCTGAGATATTCATTTTTTAAAATATATTTTCGTAATAAAAAACCCTTCAAGGTTTTCAATTGGAAACTCATCATTCATTTACACTATCATATAAGGTTCTTCATATACATCCACAGCCATACTCAGTATGACAATTCCACACACGCTTATTATACGAATCAGAATGAAAATACAAATAGAAGAGGGAATAGAAGTGTTAGAGAAAAGAAAATCTAGAAGGTAAGGTCTGAACCTTCGAATATGTGTAAAAATGATTGCTCGTTAGGATAAATATCGTCCTAATATGCATATGTGATCCTACCGACTACTTCTATCACTACTGTAATTTCTTTGCTATAACGTGAACCTTCATATTCATCACATACTCACATTTTACCCCACTCCACTGTATCCAACCACAACCATTATCACACACAAATCCATTGTTACAATTCAAAACCCATAAGCAGCACAAAATAATCCACCAACACAGAACAACAATAAGATAATCCAACAACACAAGGAAAACAATAAGGAAGAAGAGAAATTGAATGGAAATAAGAGCGCGACATTGTGATAGCAGCGCCAGAGTGGCCTCAGTAGCGACACTGCAAGGAGAAAACCCCAACGCGAGTTGGGATGATGTGGTAGCAGTCTGAAGAAAAAATAAAAAGGAAGGAAAGAAGAGAAAAATGAACGACCATGTCCTAGCAAGTGCTGGTGCTTAGTAATATAACAAGTGTTGTATTCATGAAAATCTATTGATAGTTACTTTTTAGGTTTTTGGATTGTGATAAAGAATATATGTAATATACATGGTAGTAATTATATAGATTAAGTGGTGTATAGATTATAATTTGATTTTATATCATCTTTTTCTGCTACATTACTATCATCTTGTCTTGTTTATTTAATATGTAAATCATTTAATGTTCTCATTCTCAAAATGTTCTTTGTATGTGGATCTAGGTCGATTCCTGCACCTAGAACTTAAAGACATCAAATCTAGTGTGATACTTCTACTCTTAGTTGAATGAATCTATATTTTAATATGCAAGACTCATCGAATGAATCATTGTTGTCAATATCCAAATTCATCTATTTAAATAAATTTACTTTTGAAAAAAAATAAAAAAATAAAAAATTGGTTTTAGTTAATGATAAATAAAAAAATTGAAATAATTTGTTTTTTTCAAAGATTTTCAATATTCCCTCGTTGGGTGTGTTCTATTATTTCATTCCTTGCACTCCATATTCACTATACACATCTTTCACACATACACCATTCTTTACCTAAAATTACTAAAAGAGATTTAAAAATAGTTTTTTTTTTTTTCTTTTAGTTTTGGTGTTGTCCAACCGCCGCCTGTGACACTCATTCTCAAACAATCCAAAACTACAAAGAAAATATATGAAATTTCCAAAAGATTAAAATCAAAATTTCGCTAAATAATGTGTACAGTTTTCTTAATAGGAGAAAAATTAAATATTTTGAAAAGTTACATATATTTCATACATTTAATTAGTTATTCTCTTGAGCTCTTAAATGGTACTAACACCTTCTTCCTAAAATTCTATTTCACACGTTTTATTTTTGATGATTTTTTCGTAATTTTTCAAAATAAATTATGATCATAATTTAAAATCTTTAATTTTGAACTATTTTTTTATTCGTCGTGCTATCGTGATTTAAGTTACACATTTTTCATGAATTTATTTATAATTTTTTCATTAGTTAAAAATTAAAAATTTATTTCAAAGGTATCTTGATTTATTTACGGTATATATAAGTTTTTTTAAGGCTTAAATAGTCATTTGGTCATAGTTTTGGTCGACTTTTTTCACTTTGATCCTACTTTTGAAATTGTTTTCAATTTGGTCCTACTTTTCGTTATATTTTTTCAATCAACTCCTTTCCGTTAGCTCCGTCTAAATCGTTAACGGATGTGAACAGTAATTGTCACGTGTCATTTTGTGATTTTTGTGATTTTTTTTTAAATTTTCTTTTTATTATTTTTTTTAAATTTTTAAATTTTTTTTAATTTTTTTTAAAATCTTTTTAAATTTTTTTTTAAAATGTACACATGTCAAGCTCATATTATGCCACGTGTCATTATTGATTTTTTATTTTTATTTTTTTATTTTTTTTAATTTAATTTTTTTAATTAAAAAAAATCCACATGTCAAGCTAATATCATGTCACGTGTCAGAATCATATTTTTATATTCAATTTGATCCTAATATTCGTTATTTGTTTTCAATTTGGTCCTAGTTTTTTTTTAGTTTAGTATTTTTTTTCCTCTCCAAAAACAAAATATAATTTGTATATAAATGTGGCTTAATTGCAGTTATATGAATATTCTTATTAAACTACATATTTTTATTAAATATTTTTAATTTAAAATTAGAGTTGGTTTAAAATTAAATATTTTTAACCTCTTAAAATTTTAAATTAATGGTGTTATTGCTTTTTTTCGTTTTAATTTTAAACTAATGCTAATTCTAAATTAAAAATATTTAACAAAAATATGCATTTTAATATATACAAAT
>Ga0214543_1013423_pt1 | contig 10298 bp, 5 predicted proteins | sample CNSS2metaG_FD_160094 | JGI IMG/M metagenome (GOLD analysis project Ga0214543, IMG submission 160094) | Root nodule microbial communities from cowpea collected in UCLA plant growth center, Los Angeles, California, USA - CNSS2 | ecosystem: Host-associated > Plants > Roots > Nodule | place: USA...
TGTTTTGGTTCACATGAAATTTTATTTGGTATTCTAATATAAAATGTAAACAATTATAATTTATTTTAAGGTATTTGGCATCGAAGAAAATCCTCCTAATATTGAATATTTCATAATATTATGTTTTCTTTACCGTAATTTTTTTTTTCTTTTATAAAAATTAATATTGAAGTAGTTAGAACACGGGTACGGGTATGGGTACGAGATTATACCCGTTACCCGGTGGGGATGGGGATGAGAAAAAAGTTTGATACCCGCTGGGTTTGGATATGGGGATGGGGATGAATTTTTTATGCGAGGATGTGTATGGGATAGCGAAACCCGTTCCCGCCCCGCCCCGTTGCCATCCCTAGTTGAAAGGATATACTAAAAATATTAGTATAAATAAAATAAGGTAGTTACGTGTAAGCAGTATTTTCAAACATTATTTATAATAAATATTTTTTCAATTTATTTTTTTCAAAAAAAGAATTTGTATATAAGATTATTACTTTTAATTTTATTTTTTGAATAGCTATTAAAGTCGTGTTTTGAAACAAAATTTAAGTATTTTAAAAATTAGAACAGTAAATTGTCACCTTTAATGAAAAAAAAAATCATATTTTTAAAATATGACCCGTTCATATTCCTAGTTTATTTTAATCTATCTATTTATATAATATTTAACCAAATATATTAAAAAATTATAAATTATCGTGTAAGGGTGAAATATTTTATCCACCTACGTTAGGAAACCAAAGTCACGTGCATCATATGACATTGTATCCCAATATGCGTTTTTCTTTTAGCCGTGCCTAGAAAAATTGTTGGAGAAATTATCCACATGTAAAATGTAACACACATTTTAAACCACTATGGTGTAGAAATTTTAATATTGTATTCAATATTAAGTTTTCCGTTTTCTTTGTAACTGTAAAATAATAGAGTACTATAAATATTACATATGATATGTGTTTTGAGTCATATAATATTCTCTCTGGCATATGATACTATTAAAGTTTAAAAAAGTGGAAGTTATGTTATTATCAAAGAAAGGGATTTATTTATAGAATATTTTTTTATGAAAGAATGATTATTCTATGTGGTATTGCGTCATATTTGTAAGAAGTTGTGGATAGTTGATATAATTGAATGATTAATATTATTGATCGAAAAATTATACTTTATTAATATTATTGATTGACATATTATATTTTATTTAATATGTAATTTTTATATGTGTATATCAATTATATATTCAATGAGATTTATGACATATTATATTCGTAATAGTATGTAATATTTTGTGGACAATGATACTTTAACTCATTTTTTTACCCACTTTTAACCCAGCACTTCAATCACCATAAGATCATCACATCACATCACTAAAAAAAATCAAAATAGATGGTCTAATGGTGATTGAAATAATAGGTTAGAAGCTGGTTCAAAAAAGTGGGTTAAAATATCTTTATCCTTTGTGATATAGTATAATTGTATTTATTACAAGAATAATATGTACATGAGCTCCCAAACTTAGTTCTACAAGATGAGTGAAGAGACTTGTAATTTTGGTTTGGTGCAATCTAGCGGAGTGTGTCTATATATTTGTAAGTTTTAATTTTTTATCTTTGTGGACACTTAATATTTTTCTACCTCTATAGGTATAATTGATTTTGCTACATCGACGAGTAGTTTGATAGCTTTCTAGCTCAGTGAGTAGTTTAATATTTGTTTACCTCATTGGGTAGTAATGATTTTGCTATCTCGATGGATAGTAACATCTTTGATACCTTTACCTCGACTGGTAGTGATACTTTGCTACCTAAGCGAATAATACACTTTTTTTACCTTATTGGAGTGATGTTTTGCTTCCTAGGCATGTAGTATGCTTTTGCTACCTTAGAGGATAACGATACTTTGCTATTTAGGTAAGTAGTACGTTTTTGCTACCTCGATAGTGATATTTTGCTACCTCAATAAGTAGTACGTTAGTCACACCTTGACGGATGGAAATAATTTGTTACCTATGAAGGTAGTACACAATTATCAACTCGATGGGGTGGAAATATTTTGCTACCTTGGCGGGTAGTACGCAAGTCACACCTCAATGGATGGAAATAGTTTGCTACCTTGATGAGTAGTATGCAAGTCACACTTTTGCGGGTGAAAATAGTTTGCCACATCGGTTGGTAGTGCTAAGTCACACTTCAATGGATGAAAATAGTATGCTACCTCGATGAATGGTATCCAAGTGACACCTCGACGGGTGGAAATAATTTGCTACCTAGCGAATAATACGTAATTATCATTCAAATGGAGTGGAAATATTTTGCTACCTCGGTGGATAGTATTCAAGTCACACCTTGACGAGTAGAAATAGTTTGCTGCCCCAGCAGGTAGTATGTCAATCACACCTTGTCAGCTTGAAATAATTTGCTACCTAGTGGGTAATACATAATTATTACCTTAATGAATGGAAATATTTTTTTACCTCAACCGGTAGTATGCAAGTCACACCTCAGTGAGTGGAAATAGTTTGCTACCTCAACGGATAGTATGCAAGTCAGGCCTCAGCGAAGTAGCAAATTATTTCTACCCACGGAGGTGTTACTTGCATACTAACCATCGAAATAGCAAACTATTTCCACCTACCAATATGTGACTTGCATACTACCTGTTGAGATAAATTTTTTCCACTCCCTTAGGTGTGACTTGCATACTACCCACAGAGATAGTAAACTATTTCCATCCGCCAAGGTGTGACTTTCGTACTATCCATCAAAGTAAAAATCTATTTTCATTCATCGATGTATGACTTACGTGTTATCCGTTGAGGTGACAAGAGTTCATGTAACAACAACAAAGATGGGAAGTTAATTTTGTTTTCTATCTCCACTTTTTTCTTTTCCACAATATAATTTTTCTCTAAATTCAAAATTAATCTTCCATTTGTCTTTCAACCTATGTATTTCTTATTTCTTACTATATCTCCTACATTCGTGATCTAATGAATTATAAATTTTTGACATCATAAATCATGACATAATCTTTGATTCAAAATAGGTTTAAACCCTTAGTTGGTCATCGTTTTTGTTCAAAATTTTCAATAAGGTCATCAGATTTTGATTAATCTCAATTGTATTATCATTTTTGAAAATGTGTTGCCATTTGGTCCTTTCTGTTAGTGTAGTACTAATCACATTAATTCATGTTCCACGTCTCAGTTCATGTTTTTTGAATTTTTTGAATTTTTTAATATAAATTTTGCCACGTGTCAAATGAGGGGTCCTATCACATAACAAAGGTAGTGTGACGTGACACTATTATAGTGTCATGTGTAACTGTTGGGACAAGTGTCATGTGAAAAATCTCCATTTAATCTCTGTATTTGCTATTTTGTCTTAATTAATTCATAATTTTATTTTAAATTTGAGCAATTTCATCTCTAGCCACATTGAAACCAAATTTCACTTTTATATAAATGTTATAATGATAATTTTATTATAATTGATATTTTTAGTGTATTACATTAAACTTTATCTAAATTTTGTTTCAAATATTTATATATCAATAATTTCACATGACTTTGTCACATGGTAGGATAAACCCTATCTAACTTCTATATAAATATTATAATGATATTTTTATTAAATATTTTAAAAATAATAAATTTATTTAAATTTATATTTTACATTAAAATTTATTTAAATTTCGATTTAAAATTTTACATTTGAATTTATAAAATTGTTAATTTTAAACCAACTCTAACATTTGTATTGAAATTATTGATACATAAATATTTGAAAAAAATTTAAATGAAGTTTCATGTAAAAGTATAAATTCAAATAAAATTAACCTGGTTACAAATATTTAATAAAAATATCATTATAACACTATATAAAAGTTAAATTTGGTTTTAATTTGGAGATGAATAAAATTGCTCCAGTTTAAAAATATGAGAACTGGATTGAGACAAATAACAAATACAAAAACTAAATTGAATTTTTTCACATGACATTTGTCCCAACAGTGACACGTGACATTGTCACTACCACGTGACAGAATCATCATTTGACACGTGACAAAATTTATTTTTTTAAAAGAAAAATTAAAAAATAAATAAATAAACCACGAACTAACATGTAACACATGAGTTAATATCATTGTGCTAACGGAAAGAATCAAATTACTTCACTTATTACAAAAGATGATCCAATTGAGATTAATCAAAATCTCATAACCTAATTGAAATTTTCCAACAAAAACTAAAATCAACCGAAGGTTTAAACCATTCAAAATATTAAAATTAAGTATTTTTAATTTTTTTTGTTAATTTAAATTTTTTATTTGTAACCAATGGGTCACTTTCAAGGAATATTTAGATTCTTAATAATATTATTTTCACACCATATATATATATATATATATATATATATATATATATATATATATATATATATATATATATATATATATATATATGCACAAAACATTGTCCTTACTAGAAGACTTTTGGTAAACCTTTAAGAAAAATTATTGCTAGAGAATAGTTCCATTTATACGTAGCATCTGTTTCCATAATTCTTCTTGTCTTATTCTTATCCACTGTTCATATCATTATGGTAAACCCTATCCCTATTCTGTGGTTCCTCTGCATGGCGTGCGCATTGGAATTTCCTCCACATTTTGTTTGCTGCAAAATTCAACATCAAATTTCTCCAATGAGAAATTAACACCAATACATTTCTCTTGGACTTTTCCAACCTGTGAAATATCGTCTATAAACACGACACTGAACTAAGCAGCTTGAATAATAACCTTTGGCAAAGCAAAAAAATGGTTACTCTTCCAGGCACAGGGAAGAACTGGATAAGATACTTTCAGTATGAAGAAAAAAGAGACACACCAACCGACACAAGAAACATTATTCTGATCGTGTTCGCTCTGGTTGCTGCAGTGACATTTCAGGCTGCGGTGAATCCTCCCGGTGGAGTTTGGCAACAAAATGAGGGTGATAAAAAAGCAGGAGAAGCAATATATGCTTTGGACAAAAAAGCTTACTATGTTTTCCTCATCTTCAACACTTTGGCTTTTTCCAATTCCATCTTCATCATTCTCTCACTCACATACAAGTTTCCTTTCCATTTGGAGATATGGGCAGCCAGTGTTTCCATGTGTGTGAGTTACGGATCAGCCATTTTTGCAGTCTCTCCAAAGGCCGCTATCCGTTTACGCTATGTCCTTATCGCTGCCGCTGGGCCCTTTGCCCTTAGATTTTTGGTTCTTATGTTCAACTTGTTCTTAAGGAAACGTTTTGTGAAGGACACACAGCCTCCACCAGACTTTGTGCAAAACTAGCAAGGACTTCCTTGTTTTTTCTATAGTTTGGAATGGATTTTGGATGAAACAGTGACTGTTAAAATTCACAATGGATTATTATTTCAGCACTGTTGCATTTCAGTATAAGTACTTTATTGTAGATACTATATAGGTCTGAGATAGTTCAAAAATTCTATGTTATGTGCTAGAAGAATTCCATGTTTGTTTATGAATTTGCCAGAAGCGGTTTTCTCTATAAACTCTTTCTATACGTGAGAAAAATAAGAATAAAAATCAAAAGTAACTTTTATGAGTTAATTATTTATAGGAGTATTTATACAATTTTTCTAAATTTTTGGTTTTATTCATAAGTTAGTTCTAGTTTATGAAAAAGTTATTTTTCCTTTTGCTTATAAAGTTAAACTTTTATTGAAACTGTTACATTCTTTTTTATATTTAAAGGTATGGTGCATGAATATAAATTGGGTTAAATATGTTTTTAGTCCCTTAATTTTTGGTGGATTTTAAAATTAGTCAATTTCAAAATTTTGCATCAATTTAATCATTCATCTATTGAAATACATGAATTTAGTCATTTTAATCAAATTTTGTTCAATTTATTTGACATTTCAAACGTGTTTCATAATAGTATTTGACTTAACATTAAACAAAAAATGTATCAAATAGTATAAACAATTCAAATACAATCATGAAATGCGTATGAAATATCAAATAAATCTAATAAAATTTGATTAGAAGAACTAAATCCACGTATTTCAAAAGATGAAGAACTAAATTGGTCCAAAGTTTTAAAATGAACTAATTCCAAAATTTAAGGGACCAAAAACATATTTAACTCATATAAATTTAGGTTTGTTGATGGATGCATTTTTGCACCAGGAAGATTGGATTCAATGGTTGAGTTATTGGAAGGATGTTATATAATATGTTATAAATGATTATATTTAAATTTGTATTCACATTGACTCTATTCACCTTTCCTTTATGTCGATTTTAAATTGAAAATTTACCAATACAATAAATATTGAAACACTAAAATTTAATTGCTTGAAATTTGATCACCAGTGCAACGAAGATTTTTTACATGGATTAGAAAAGGTTTTATATGTTAGTTAGGAAAGACTTTTTATATCGATTTTGAAACCGAGGCTAAAAGTGTTATTCTTTTAGTCTCGCCCTAATATGCTTCGGTTCGAGAACCGATACAAAATATTAAAAACAATCACTATCAAAGTCCCTTCCTGCATTGGTGTCTTTCTTTGCCTCTGATACCACTCTTGTCACTTCTTTGCTAAGGAGGTTTAGGACTCTGGTACTAACATAACAAACACAATAAACACTTGTCTCAATAAACACCAAGAACAAACACAATAACATATTAAGGTTCAAAGCTAACCATAGTGAAAATAAGGTAAACTTGCATAATAAACACCAACAAATAGACCAATAAACAGAATACATGTTTCCTTTCATCATATTAGTGTTGTTCAACAAACATTTTTTTGGTCGTGGCAATTTGTTCATACTTTTGTATATTTCAGCGTCGAATTTGGTCTTCTTACTCATAAGTAACACAATTTATTATAGTTCAAAAGATTTTGCGAGTAATTATAAGTTCGCGAGTGACATAATTTATTCTAATTTTATAAGTTTAAAGTATAATTAATAGGATTCCTTCTCTAAAAGATCTTGAGTAAATAAGGACTTATTTTTATTAGTTCTTTGTTCTCGTACCATTTTAAAAAATATATATTTTTGATAAATTTTAAATTTTATAATTGTAACTTACCACTTTCCACTTCCCAATAATGCAAAATGTTTTCTTTTATGAATAATTAATTTTTATTTCTCAATTTATATTTTAACTTGAGTGTTATTGACTTTGTACTACTTTTTTTGTCATTAAAAAACAATGATCAAATAAATTTGAATTTATATGGGAAAAAACATATCCTTTTCTTTAGTTCTTTTGTGCTTGAACTCTGCTTGGTTTAGCTTCTTGGGCTGAAAAAAAAGAGAGAAGTAGCACAAAATGAAGAAAAAAGTTTCAGGCCCAAGTTGTTTTCTAACAAAAAGACCGACGTGAAAATTTATTGTTAAGAAATTATTAAACAATGTTTAAGATCATTGATTTTCTTTTTTAACAGGCTTCCTCTTATAATCTACATTATCATAGAACATTAAAGACTATAACTGATCATATTTGTAAAATCACTTCACTAATCATCATTTACAATTATACCAATTTCTTATGACAGATATGTTATCAATAATTAATTATGCAATTTAACCTCTTAATTTATTTATTTATTGGTTGAACTTATTTTTCTTGTGAATTTTCTAAGCTGCTGAATGTAATAATTACTGAACATGATTATGTTCTTGAATATATGACTTGCAGATCCAGCAATTACCAACTATTCTGGAAGGAGGTAGAAACTGATATTCGATAGTGTACTTTAATTTGGAAGGGAGTGGTAGACATAACATAATAGAATAATAGGATAGAACATGTGATTTCTATCCATAATTTATGTTAATTTTATCTCAAACAGAATACTGGTTCAACAGAAAAGCAAACATTAAAGAATTTGTGTTACCAACTAGTTTTAGTTCATTGTGCAGTGAAGTATTAGTTGTAAGATTCTTTTGGAGTAACAAATTGATAACATTTAAACTATTTTTTTATACTTCAAAAGAAAACATGTTTGAATATAAAATTAAATACATTCTTACTTGATTGGACCCTTATCGTAAAAGTGAAAAAGTGCATCAAGTTATCATTATAATAAATTATTTAATTATTAACAAAATTTTATTAATAGAAATAAATTCTTAGTAAAATAAAATTTATTAACAGATTTTACCAATAAAAATAAATTTGTCAACAAAATCTATCAATAAATTAAAATTTGAATTACTAACCGAAATATGAAATATCTGTCGATAGATATTTTTTTATAAATTCTGAGTAATCTCGAATATCTCGAATTGTTATTACTAATGAAATTTTGATGTTGGTAAACTCTCTCGATAAAATGACACTATATTTTTTGTTTTGAGCTTTAACATTTTATTGTAAAATTCGTTGACAAATATGTTAATAATTAAATTTTTTAAAAATTCATCTTTAAAATTAGTTGGTAAAATGGGTGTTTAATTTTTTTGTCAAATATTATAAACCATGTTAATAAATTAATTAGAGATGTTTGAGAAAAATAAGAAAAGAGAAACAGAAGAAAGAAGAAGAGAAGGTGGAGGAGGAGGAGACACTACATACAATGGCTGACTGACGACATAATACAGCGATGACAACAATGTGACAACAACAGTAATAATAGTGGCAACTTTGTTAAGAAAGAAGGAGGAGAGGAGGAAAAAGAAAGAGAAGAAAATAAAGAAGAAGATGATGAAAAAGAAAAATAAAATGAAGAAGAAATAAAGAAGAAGGAAAAGAAGAACTAAATCACAATATTTAAATTATCGATGAATATTTTTTTTTATCTTTTAATAAAAATTTATCTACGATTATATTATCTATGGATTTTTGATAGTTAGTAGTCTAACAATAATTTTAATTTTTCAACAGATTTTAGATATTATTGTGACCATCGATAATATTAATTTTTAAAAAGAATACTACAGAAATTATAATTTTAAACTTCTCGGTAAAGGTGAAAAATCATGTTTTATACATAATACCAAACACTATTTTAATATACTAAACTTATTTTTAATGGATTCTAAACTAATTACTTTATTATCTTTTAAATATATTTCAATCATATTTAATATTTAATATTGTTCTCATGATTCACACTGTAATATCAGTATTATCGATTGATGTACCAAAATCACTTTAAGACATTTCACACTTATTCATATGCTTCTAAGCCTCACCACCTCAGATGAACCAAAATCCCACACTTCTCTATTGTATTCACTTCACCTTTTCATTGTTTCTAAAACAACAAACTTTATCTACAAAATCTTGTCAAGCACAAAAGGATTTTTTTTTTTCTATTTCTTTTCCAAATATACGGTTACATCATTACTGTGGAAAAATACACTTTGATTTGTTGATGTTGTAACAGTCTTTTAATAACTCAAATTGTTATATATGTATTGAAAAAAACTTATACCAAGCAGTCAAATTTCCCACTTGGTGGTAGTAGCAGCACCATTATCTTTCTCTGTCTCATTCTATATACATGCAGCCAACTAATTCTGGTTGACCTTTATTGCACATGTTTCTTCACTTCCGAAGAATTAGCCCAACTGTCAATTACCTTGCACTCTCTGTTTGATGTTGAATGGAATGTCGGTGATTATGCTTATGATGTATAGCTACCATAGTATAGTATCAAACGCTTTCTAAGTATACATATATATATATATATATATATATATATATATATATATATATATATATATTTATCAGTAGATTAACAATTCACAGAATTTGTGTGGATACAAAGTGAAAGACACTTTTGAGACAAGGCACAGTCATATAAAGTATAATCCCAAGATAATCTTGAATATTCTAAAAAAGATGCAAGTAATTCATATTCCCACTTGAGCATAGAAAAGCAGAAGTATAGAAACATGTATATAGTATTTTTTATATTATCGTTTTTTTTCATGCCAATTGGAATTAAGGTTTCATCAGTCTTTTTCCATTGAAGTAACATGTTGAATCTGTAATTGATCCCTGGACCCTATTCCTTGTAGACTAGCACAGAGTTTCATTAAAATAGTACCTATCTATTGAACTGTGCACATCATTCTTTTGTCTTCTAATGGCCAAAATGGCCATGTACTCCTCATTCACCACACATTTTTGTCCAAAATGTTGTTAAAAGCTTTCCCTTTGTTTATGTGACAGTGCAGTTTGCAAATCCCCTATGGAATCCAAAGGTGGACGAGAATCGGTCTCAACCATACAAAAAAAAAAAAAAAAAAACAAAAAAAAGAAA
>Ga0214543_1013424_pt1 | contig 10296 bp, 4 predicted proteins | sample CNSS2metaG_FD_160094 | JGI IMG/M metagenome (GOLD analysis project Ga0214543, IMG submission 160094) | Root nodule microbial communities from cowpea collected in UCLA plant growth center, Los Angeles, California, USA - CNSS2 | ecosystem: Host-associated > Plants > Roots > Nodule | place: USA...
AAAAAAAAAAAAAAAAAAAAAATATATATATATATATATATATATATATATATATATATATATATATATATATATAGTTACTTAATTAATTATGAATATTTTAATAATTTAAATGGAGATGGAGATATGGCGGGGACGGGTATTATGGCGGGGATACGTACATCCCCATACCCATCCCCATACCCAATTGAAAAAGTCGGGGATTCCCCATACCCATACCCATACCCAGTCAATGCGGGGATTCCCCGTCAAAACGGGGACGGGTTCGGGCAATACCCACGGGGACGGGTTTATTTGCCATCTCTAGATGCTAGGAATTCAAGGATAGAATAATGTGGAAAATTCAAGTTATGTATGGTAATATGTGTGTATATGAGCATGTACATATCTGTAATATATATATGTTTTATCTGCTAAGCTCACCCTATCTGCGTGTGTTTGGCGATGATCGTGTACGCGGTACACGGGAGCAGATGTTGATGATGCAGGTGGCTCTGGTGTAGCTTAGTCGCGGAGAGGGGTTCGACTCGGGGAAAACTCTTATGTTATTTATTGATTTTGAAACACTTGTAAACCTTGATGGGTGATTTTATAACATCATGATTTTGGTATTATAGTGGATATTTATAGACTTTATTTGATCGTTTAATAAAATTTAAATTTTCTCGCGCTTTGGGAAAATGAGGTTATTCATAAATGTGATGATTTTATATATTTAATTGTTTTATTTAATTAAACCAGTAATATCTTGACGGGATGTTACATGTGGGACAATGACCTTTATGTCTTACCAACACAAGGTATGTTTAATATATGTTCAATTTACTAATTTTTGTTTAATGTTGTAAGTACTAATGATCTTATCATTGCACAGGGATTAGTGCCTGTCATTTAGGACCTATTACCCACTGTTGAGCACAAGTTTTGCATGAGGCATCTGTATGCAAATTTCAGAAAAAGATTCTCTGGCCAAAAATTAAAGATACTGATGTTGAAGGCCGCTAAGAGCACACACCCAACAGTTTGGGAAAGAGTGGTGTTAACAATTAAAGAAGTTAAATATTGATGCTTACAGATACCTTATTGCTATACCTCCAAGGTATCTCTCTGTACAAATACTCGATTTAATGCAAACCCATAATCACCATGCTCGAGAAAATCAGAGTTTATTTAATGGAAAGGTGGGCCACCAAGAGAAAAAAAGTTACAACTTTTAAAGGAAACATCTGCCCCAAGGTCCTTGACAGACTACAACTCAACCACCAAGGAATGAAGTGGAGAGTCAAGCAGCACCACTACCAACACCAGAAGAACCATCTCAGCAGTTTAGGATGAAATTACATATTAGGATGAAATTACATATTAGGAGGAGGCCATGATAGCAACTACAAACGTCTTAGTTATTTTTTGGAATTTCTGATGTAGAATTCATTATTGATGTACTACATTTTGACTTTCCTTAAACTTCGTTCAATTTCACTTTTGCCACACATTGATGTAGTGCATTTTGATGAGGATGAATTAATGTTATGAATTTAACTTCTTCCAGACTTAAATAGATTGGACTTTAAAAGATTACACATACAATAACAACACAAGTGAACCCTATTACTAATTACAGCCTCTTCTCAGCAACCTTCAGTGACTTCTCCAAATCATTAATCTGCCTCATTTGTGTCATGATGATGACATCCTTTTCATCAACACCACCATTTGAAAAAGTTGCAACTCACATTATTGAAACCACCACTCTGTAAATCAATAAACCAAAAATTAAAACCAATTTATTATTAACACAAAAATAAAAACAGATTGTACCCAAAATTTTCTACCAATATTCTTTGGAGTTCTTGTCATCCTCAAAGCTGCCATCTCTCCGCAGCTACAAATCAAGGTTAATCCATTTCTCGTTGAACCACCAACAGTGCACGAAGTGATACAACACGGTTGCCTCCAACGATTACAACCAGAGGTAAAGGAAGAAGATTGAGACTGTAACATACATATATAATGAGATTGCAGGAAGAAGAAGATTGCAGCAACACCAATTGGGAATGGAGGAATAAGATTGCCAAAAGTCACCAACTGCCCAAACATTCCTTACCAAAATCCTAGCTCATTTATTTATCCCCAAATATCTAATTACCACACCTGTACAGTACACGTAACACACCCTAATACAAATTGCGCCACCTGTACAATGCTTCGTTAATGAATTAAACGACGTTACAAAAAATGACCAAATAAAATACGAATTGCGAAAAGGATGACCATTTTAAACATTGGGTATAAATGAGGACCATTTTAAATATTCTGTCAAAATGAGGACCATCCACAACAAACACTACTAAAATGAGGACCAAAAAAGTATTTAAGCCTAAATAATAATATATAAAATATTTAAATAGTTATTTAATTTCTGATACAATCTAAGATTTCAAATTCTGGTGTAGCCAATGTTTTCTTATCCTCCTTTGGAGGTAATCTTTCCACCACCATAGATTATTGGATATCCTTCACACATAGTCGTGTTAGACTTTCATGGAGGCAGGGTGACCTCGGTGATCTCATCCCGACTTAGATTTATATTTCTTTCACAAGAATAAAGCAGGAATTAATATTATTTGTGATTAAAGATATTTATTCACATCAAAAGTAAAAAGTGATAACATAGAGGAAGAAGAATTCTTAAACTGATCAATGAATATATATATATATATATATATATATATATATATATATATATATATATAAAAGTTTAATTAATAATTTGGTCAAATATTTAAATTTAATAATTAAATTAATTTGATTTTTATAATTTATAATTATTTAATTTTTCATATTTAAAAAAAATTAATTTAGTTATTTTATTAAATTAATAAGCTTATTTTGTAATATGTCATATATAGCAAAATTTGGATTATTTCTTTTTTACATTTTCTAATTTGACACGTGATATTTTTTAAACTTTACTAATGTCAAACTAATATAAGAATCAAATTAACTATATAACTAATATAAGAATCAAATTAACTCTATTTAAAAATATAGTGACTCAATTAAATAAAAAATATAAAAATCAAAATAAATCATAATCATAGAATTATATTACTAATTAAGTAAAAAATAAACATTAAATACATTTAATTTGAATATATTATCTTAAACTCATAATTATTTTATAATACTTCATACAATTTTTTCCTCACCGAATCCATTTTCATTTAACCAATAAGATTCTATTAAACATCTTATTGTCTTTCATATCCAACTCTGCCTTATCCTCTGATTTACATATATTTTCTTGACTTATGTTATCCTTAAACTTAGTCCAGAAATTTCTTTTGTATTTTATTGATCGTCTGGCAAACGCACTCAGACGCTTTTGAGTATCTTAATACTTGAGCTTCCCTGAAAAAATTCTTCTACCAAATATATGCACCTATATAAGCACACCTAACCTAAGTCTTAACTTGTATTAAGAAAAAAATGAACAAATGAAAAATAGAAGAAACAAGCAAGAAACCTAATCCTATTATGCAAAACATGTTAATTAATTTCTTGTTCCAATCACAAGTTAGACAACATCGTTAGATCAACCATCTCGTTCTCAAGGTATTTTTCACTTTGAAGTGTGGAGCTTCGTCACGATTTTGTCCTTAAAAGGGTGGAGGGAGAAAGAGGTATTTAAACTACATTTGACCTCGACTCCTAAACGATGTTATACTATTGGGTGTACCAGAAAAAGCCTCCCAGTCAAAGGCAAAGGGAATTGTCGTTCCCATAGACGACACCAATGGAACCGGATAATCTTGGAAGGTCTTGCTTTTCTTCCTTCACACGCTCATTTAATGCTTTTGGAACTCCTCCTTCACTAAGACAAGTGAAAGATGGGTACTTGTAAGTACCCTCATGCTCAAGTCAACGATCAAGGAATGAATATGTGATACTCTCAAATGATAGTAAAATAGCTCAAGATACATGTTACCTACATTCTAATCCCCTTTGTATACCTAGTTCTCATTTAATGTTTAGATTCCCTCCGTAAATGTTCATAAATACCTTATTGTAACTTCTGTAATGTCCCAAATGCTAATTATCGCAAACTTTAATTGCACTCTTCTATCATAACTTTATCTTGAGAAATGGTCGAGACATACTCGGTCCATTGGCTACTAATATGGTTTTAGCCCTTTTATGCTTGAAGTTTCCTATCCTTCCACTTATTGGGCCTGACCGAGATGTGTTCAGCCATCCTAGGTCGAGATTTACCTAGTAATGCACAACAACTACTTTCTCTAGAGCTAATTCTCACAAGTATTGGTTAAGTGATGGGGAATCCTTTGGTCGCCACCCCCTATTTATAACAAATAAACAAACCCTAAAAGGCCATCATGCAAACAATTTCTAACTGTTATATCTAGTCCATCTAACGAATGACATTGGGTGACTCCTCGTTTGATGCACCTCATCAAAAGACTCATCTCAACATATTTCTTAATATTTCTTAATGGAAGCCAACAAGCACATACCTCTTGGCATGGGTAGGTGGGTATATCTCATCCTAGAAGAGACTAAACCAACTCAATTGTTGTTTCCCAATACATTTCGACCTAGGAAAAATTCAACCAACTCAAGTGCTACTTCCCAGTACATGTTAGCCTAGGTGCATTTCATTTAAATCAAATGTTGCTTACCAATGCAAATTAGTCCATAGGAATCTCAACCCAATTAAGAGTGTCGCTTTCAACATTCCCAACACATCACGACCTTCAATTTTGATGTAGTCAAGGCCCATATTTTTAACTTAGTGGGGACTGATGTTTTCCAACACACCCTGGCCCAATGATATTGCAATTTAATTAATACCCCTACTTCACAATACATCTCGACTCAAGGGGTACCAATACAACAAAGACAACTACATTCCTAATACATCTCGGCTCAAGGGGTACCAAAACATCACAAGGACAACTATATTCCAGTATATCTTGGTCTCCTATGTTTCAATATCAAGACTCTTGTTTATACTTCATTCAACTACTAGCCTTGGGAGGCTGATGTACATGGTAAGATGAGACCAACTTGTTCTCGGCCTAAAATGGTTGGACACATTTCAGTGAGGCGCAATAAGTCCGTTAGGGTGTGTTCATTTGTGAAGATTGATTTGAGGGGATGAATTTGAGTGAATTAGAGGTTGAAGTGTGTGTTATTTTTTTTGAAGGAATTTGGGATGTAGGATAAATAAATCCTTACATAGAAGGTTGGTCCACATGAGACAATTATCTTGCAACCCACAACAATTCCCCCTTAACAATTATCCACCAAAAATCAAACTCGTGACCTCAGCTCTAAAACCAATTGTTAGTATCAAACACTTACCACTAGGTCAAAATTTATAGCCATTAGTCAAGATGCAACTCTTTTTACTTAAGAATGTAACACAAGCCCCACCGCCACGATTTGATTATGACCCGACCCACTTAGCCTCTATCACGAGACAATTGATGTGATCTGCAACACTCATCATGTTCCATTCTCTTGAATTTCATCCCTTTTTTATATTTAGTACAAAGTTTAGCTAGTGCATACTGTAATTTTAAGTGGTAGCTTCATTTCCTTTAAAGTATAGTATTGAAATTTTTTAAATAAAATAATGTATTATATGTTCTAAGACAATTTACAAAAACTATGCGTTTTGATACTAAATAATGCACCAAGCTTGGTTTATTTAAACAATGTATATTCCCGAACAAAAACTTTGATACATGAATGAATTAATTAAAGAAACAAAGATATCAATTTCTTAACATCAATACATGAAGTTGACGCCAAAGAAAGATATAGTTCAACAAACAACGAAATTAAAGAGTATTTGGTATAATTTGTGTTATGTATTATTGACCATGCTTTTTGCTTCTCCTTTGCTTTTACTCAGTGCTACTAGGCTTTATTTTCCCATATAGTGTTGGGTATCAGAGTACTATCACAAGTACTCACAACTAAAATAAAAGATGAAAAGAAAGGAACAAAAATAGATAATAGGCAACGAATATAATTTATTCAAGGAAAATAAAAATTACATACCATCCTCTCTAATCCTAAGGAGAAATCAATGACAACCCCTCTCTTGGAAATAGAGAAAACTAATACAAGGAGAACCTTAAAGGAGAAACTAACATTCTCTCTTAGAGGAGAAACTAATATTCTCTCTTAATTCTTCTCTCAAGCAAATAAAGCAAAAGGAATAGAAAATGTGAGACTTTTGGGATGATTTCCTAAGGAAACATTGGGCTCCTTTTATAACATTAAAAGTAAGTCCCAAAGTAAATTCCCATTGATGTGGGACTTCTTTTCTCACAATCTCCCACTTGAAGATTTTGATGAAATTAATCAAATCTTCACACCATGCTTTATTCTCTACCTTCATGTTGCTTGGTATTCTGATAGACTTCAGTAAGATCGAATTCACGTAGACTTCATTGACACATAATTCTGATCCTCCGAAATGCAATGCAACACCTGAGGTTCCTTCTAAGGACCTCTTCTAAATACTTCACTACTCTCCACCATTCTTGCCAAAAAACCTACTAACCACTCCCACTGCTTGTGCAATGTCTGGTCTTGTACACATCATAGCATTCATAAGGCTGTCCACCACCGATGCACTCGGTACTCGAGACTTCTCCATCCTCTCCGCTTCACTACTAGGACTCATACGTGAGGAACAATTGATAGAAAGTGAGTTCGAAATTGGCTTGCAATCTTGCATGTTGAAGCGCCGCAAGATTATCAGTAAGTATTTCTTCTGAGAAAGCCAAACCTTCCTATCTTTTTTGTCTGTGTGAATTTGCATCCTTGAAATCCTTGTTTGCTGGTTTCAAGTCCTTCTTCTCATACTTCCTAGCCAATTGTGCCTTCAATTCCTGGATTTGAACTTTGTTGGGGCCTACCTCCAACATGTCATCCACATACAACATCAATGGTCTAAACACCCAGTCTGTTGTAACCGAGGCTTATGAATGAATCAAATCTTTGGTACGAACACCTGAGCGCTCTCTTTAAACCGTACTGAGATTTGTTCAACCATGCAAACCAAGTTTTCTTGTTCTTTAACGCCTTCTAGTTGGAGCATCATTTCATTTCTGCTTAACAATAACCTTGTGGGTAGTGGGACCCACAAGTGGTACCCCTTTCACATTGTTAGCATAGCCCAAGCACTTAATTTTCCCACAGTTTCAAGCTCTACTCGTGCTTTAGATTCCTTGAACTGGTAACAACACATTTGACTTCCTCTTGATGTAGTACACCCACAATCTCCTGGAGTAAACTTTGCTTCTCCTAGTGATAACTTTGGTGATTTCCTTACATCAGAATAAACCAAGTCTTCTTATGTTTTTTTTCCTGGTAGTCAAACTAGCAATCTGCGATCTATGACTATGTTTGTTGTCTTACCACACAGTGCTCGCGCAGAGGTAAAACAACCTTTTTGAGACTGAGTAAGAGATTACGTTCCACCTAGATTTGCAAACTTCGCTCTGACTTATACCCAAGTTTACGATGTCACGTCAACACCACTTCTTCTTAACTTATCGATGCAACCATTGCATTAGCTTCTTGCAACGTATCTCCCAAAAGCACATACATATCTTCCATGATCTTCTGAGCTTTCATGACTTACTAGATCTCTCATCTTCTTCACAAAATATCTTCGTCCTCCAAGGTATTTTCCATACAACCTTGTGAGGTTGATGCCTCAGAGTTCTTTCCTTCATTCTTCAAATGCCAACAATCTTTCTTCATATGCCCTTTTTTGCCACAATGGTGGCATTTGAGATGCTTCTTACTTTGACATTTATCGTGAGATTGACTCCCACTAGATCCACGTTCTGGTTATCTACCTCTCGTCATCACCAAAGCTTCTATTTGCCTTACACTTTCCACCATATCTTCTTTGTGCTTTCGCCTGGATTCTTCTTCAAGAACAACTCCGACAACATCCTCAAAGTGTAGGAGGTCAACAACGTTGTAATTTGTAATGTTGATGACAAGTTAATCATATCAATCAGGTAAACTCCGTAGTAGAAGCTTTGCACGTTCATTTTCAATTATGTTGAAATCTGTCGCTGAAAGATGGGCAAATAATGTATTTAGATTGTTGATGTGGTCCGTCACCGATGTGGACTCACTCATTCAAAGAGTATAGAGTTCTCTCTTCAAGAATATTCTTGTGTGAAGTGACTTAACCTCGTACATGCTTGTGAGAGTATCCCAAATCTCCTTCACTGTAGTCTTCTCTGCAATGCTGGATAAAACCGCATCTGCCAATGCTAAATGCAAATTTGCTATAGCATTGTTATCCATTTCCTTCCACTTTTTCTTTGTAATGCCCGTAGGTCTTTCTTCAATTGCCGCTAGACAATTGTTCCTTCTCAAAATTTCCTTCATCTTCAGTTTCCACAATGAAAAATTTTTCCCATTGAACCTCTCTATCTCGTATCTTGTTGCCATGTCTTTAAAATCGACTTATGCACTTCTCACTATGAATAGTATTGTCTACTAGAACAATGGAGGCAAACCTTGAACCAGTGTACCAGGTAATTCCCATGAAAGAGAGGTGGGTCACTAATGGACACGCTTAAGTACCAAGTCTTTCCTAGCCAGAATTTTCCTAGACATGCACTTTCACACTACCACACTTTATCCACTATCACAACACTATTCTAAGGACAATAGCAGCGAAATATAATCACACGAACCAACAGCTCTGATACCACTGTTGGGTATCAGAGTACTAGCACAAGTACTCACAACTAAAATTAAAGATGAAAATAAAGGAACAAAAACAGATAATAGGCAATGGATATAATTTATTCATTACATACCATTCTCTCTAATCCCAAGGAGAAAACAATGACAACCTTTCTCTTAGAAATAGGAAAAACTAATACAAAGAGAACCTTAAAGGATAAACTAACATTCTCTCTTAGAGGAGAAACTAATATTCTCTCTTAATTCTTCTCTCAAGCAAATAAAGCAAAAGAAATAGAAAAGGAGAGACTTTTGCGATGATTTCCTAAGGAAACATTGGGCTCCTTTTATAACATTAAAAGTAAGCCTCAAAATAAGTTCTCATCGATGTGGAACTTCTTTTCTCACACGTAGCCCGTTTGGAATTAATTCCTTTTGCTTCTGAGGGTGTCCTTTAAGTGAAAAAATAAAATAAAATTTTTGGTTCAAATATTTTACAAATTTTAGTAAATTTAATCTTGAAATTTTTATTTTCAAAATTTTAGTTTTTATTTTCAAGTATCCATAATCCCCAATTTTGGGTATTTCATGTAATTTTACTTCTTGATGTTTAATTATTTATAAGTTTATTTAGTTTTCAGTTTCCAAAATAATATAAAATAACTATTAAATTACGTTTACCAACGAATCCCTACGGTTGTTAATAATGTAAAAAAGTTACCTTATTGTGTATTTTCCATCTACGTCATTTCATGTTTAAAATAATAAGATGTTATAACTAATTAAAAATTAAGAACTAAAATGTTAGATAAAAAGAATTTAAAGAACAGAAAATGGTAGATTTTATGGTGAAATATTGGAACCCAAATCATAATTAAACTTATAAATTACGACTTGGAAAATTTTATTTCAATTTATTTTATCAATAATTGATTATAAGTGTGACTGTAACATCCCATTTAATAGAAAATTACTATTAAATAAAAAATCACATAAAACAATATAAATGAGCAATAAGGAAGAAAGTCTAGATTAACCATTATAGTTATCCGTAGGTTTGCTCAAAAGAGGAAGTATCAAAGAGCATAAGACACTTTTACAAAAAGAAGATTTCTTGAATAGAGCATAAAGACATAGGGAAAGTTCTTCAAAAAATACTCAGAAAGAGAGATATCTAATGTGTCTAATCTAGACAACAAAATTTCCTCCCACCTTATGATGATCAACAGGTGTCTCATCATCTGCTCACACCAATTTTTGATGATCATTGCAAAAGGAAACACAACAACAAAATAGAAAACACAAGGAGAAGAGTAAGCTAGTAAGATTAAATTAACATAACATAATCAATTCAAGGAAACATAAACAACAAATAATGCCAAACATATAGAAGACTCTTCAACTCATTTATTCGGATACTAGATTTTCATATTCTATATTCTAATAAAATTAAAAAGTTTTGATTCTAAAATCGAATAGAAAAGAAAAAAAGTTTTTTTAATTATTTTAGAGAACGAATTGGGAGACATTTAAGGGACTATTTCA
>Ga0214543_1013428_pt1 | contig 10293 bp, 6 predicted proteins | sample CNSS2metaG_FD_160094 | JGI IMG/M metagenome (GOLD analysis project Ga0214543, IMG submission 160094) | Root nodule microbial communities from cowpea collected in UCLA plant growth center, Los Angeles, California, USA - CNSS2 | ecosystem: Host-associated > Plants > Roots > Nodule | place: USA...
TATATATACACACACATATATATATATATATACATATACATATATATATATATATATATGTATATATATATATATATATATATATATATATATATATATATATATATATATATATATATATATATATATATATATATATATATATATATATATATATATATTAGCATTTTCAATTGACGGCACTCAATAGGGTTGCATTAAATTAAGACGAATGTAATAAATGACATAATATATTATATATTACACTACAATGTACTTTTACTTTATAATCACGCTACTATACTCATTGCATGAACAACTTTTCATTAATTAGACAAGACATATTATTGAAAACCGTATAGAAGGGAAATTAATGGACTTTCATTCGTGCTATTATTGCTGCATACACAATGAACATAATTCATCGACAAAAACATATTCAAGTACCTTGAAACATAAGATTAATGGCAATGTAACGGATAAAAGCTATTCAATACAAGAACTCCAAACTTGCTATGAATCACAATCTCATTTACAAGATGCATACAGGTATGACTTTTTTAACTATTGATTTTTTCCAAAATGAATAATATATTATTGCTTCATTAATGAAGACTTTGATATTCAGTACATTGTAATATTTGTAATATTATTTTTCAAATACAGTTACTTCATATCAATTATCTTAATAATGGAGGACGAAAAGTCTTCCTACATTTCTTCTGCAAATGCACGATAAAAAAGGAAAACGATACTCAAAGAGAAGAGGATTAACAAGGAAAATAATCAACAATGCACACCGTTATTCAGCAATCAAGCCAAAAGAAGGATGTTTACCCCTTTTTGTGATGTGACAACTAATATTCTCAATCAAGAAAGTAGACAAAATTGTTATGTAGAATCAAATGAAGGAAATAGTCATACATATGCAGATCATACCATTTCACTGCGACATAATTTGTTACACAAGTTTCATATAGTTGGTTCAAAGGAGACAAATCAAAATCATCCCTACTTGTATAGAGGAACGTCTTCTCAGCATAATGCAATACCTGAGGCTAATTCTTCTATCAGTGAACTTCTTGAAGAAAATGCTAATACATTCTCTGATGATGTTACTGAAGCTATCATTGTCATATTATAACAAATAGAACTCAAATTTTTTGGTTAACTTAATTAATCATTATATATGTTTGGAATAATATTTGTAACGTCAATCATCAAGTTTGGTGTATGAATGTAGATGAAATTATTGCTACTGTTATGGCAACTGAGTATCCTAGTAGTTCACCAGACAGATATGATATCTAATTCTATATGAACATGTTATTACATTCCATGATTAAATTAAATTGTTGATGACCTTCTTAATGTTTCACTATTTATGCAGATATAGGTGATCCAGTTTTCATATGTAGACATTGTAAAGCACAAATGTGGTACCAAGAAAAAATAGACAAACATGCACACTATGCTAATCCAAAGTTTCAATTGTGTTGTGGTAATGGAAAAATTCAGTTTCCCCTTTTGAATGATCCCCCAATTGTGATGCAAAAACTGCTATTTGAATCCAATTCAATAGAGTTTAGAAATTTTCAACAGCATATCAGAACATATAATATGATGTTTGCATTTACATCACTGTTAGGACTTTGGCAAGTGTACCAAGTCGCGCAAGTAGTAACCGGTAAGTTCGGGATATCGTTTCCCAAGAGACTTGTGTATACTAATTAATTGCGTAATTAGTGACTAATTTAAACTAATGAATAAATCCATATTTTGAGTTTCAATGTATGAAATTAAACTTTGCATAAATAATTAAAATTGAACTTTGGAAGTTAAAGGCACTTAGTGAATGGAAAAGATTAGAAATGATATGACTTGATATTGTCGGGGTTAGAATTCACCAACTATGCTCTCATGCAACTACAATTTAACATCCTCTTCATTAATATGCTAATGCCAACCCACAATATTACTCAAACCCTAATTCCTTAATAGATTGAGCCTAAATTTCCTTATTAAAAGTCAATTCCTTGAACTCCTAATAAGCAAATTTGCTTTATGCACAAAGGTTTAAGACAACCAATGGGTCAAGCCCCATTCCTAGGTACAAGCTCCATTGAGTTTTCTTATTTCAAATCTAGGTTTCAAAAGATATTTCCACATCCAATGAACCAAAACTCATGCAAGAGATGGCTAAATCAATGCAAGCTTTAAGTGAAGAAATAAGAAGACTAGCAATTAATGAAAGAGTCATATATATAATCAAAACATTTGCATTTACACAAGAGTTTCGTGGCTACATCTAACCCCAACAAAAATGGGTTTAGCTCTCCATTGCCATGGAGAGCTCAAGCTTAAAAATGGAAGAGATGGAAGAGAAAGAGATACAAGGAGGAAGATGGAGTTGTTCTCACGAGCCCTAGCACTCCTCCAAGCTCTCTAAATGTGTTCTTCGTGCCTCCAAAATGCCAAAGATGGGTTTCCCCTCGCGAAAACAGAAGAAAAAGAGCCAACTTGCCACATCAGCAAACACTGGCGCCTGGCGGAAGGGTCTCACCGCCAGGCGCAAGCCACCAAACAGGGGCAAGTCTTCCCGCTACCGCTCGGCGGTGACCAAGTTCTGCCAGGCGGTGACTAACAGTAGCGCCTGTCTGGCGCTTGGCTGACGTGTGGCTGGCGGTCTGTTCCGCCTGGCGTTGGCTTCGCGTCGCCAGGCGCTTCCTGTTGACATTTTTCTTCTTCTCTTTGCTATTCCGGGTCACTCATTAGTCTGGATTTTTGGAACAAAGCTTCCCATCTACAAAAAGGACACAAAAATAGGGATTAGTGGTATATTTAGATCAATGTAACCCACAATGTATTTATTTACAAAAGTAAGGTAAAATTGAGGATTAAGTAGGTTAAAAGCTTTGGAAGAGATGATTTTGCTAATGAAATATAGCTTGGATAATGGTAAAAATTAACATTATCAATGAGCTGTTCTAATTCAGTCAGTCCCATCAAATACGAGGATAGGCCTGTAGTCTAGGATCATGAGATAAACATTCTCTATCCAGGTTGTCCAACTTATGTTTCAAGACTTGCAACCTTTATTGATCCTGGGTACGCTATAAGACCCGAGGAAATTAATTAATTAATTAATGTGGGTAGTGGAAGCCTTTATGGAAATAAATGTTAGTTTGTATGATGTGGAATAGTACTAGCTCAAATGGTTGAGAGTACTTGATTGTGTTGAGAGGACTTGATTGTGTTGAGAGGACTTGAGTTCAAGTCTTATGTTTGTTATTTGTGTGTTATTTAATGGATTATTATTTTAGTAATAATATGCTTGATCATGATGCGTGATAATATAATCCTAGATTTATAAGAATTATCACGAAAAATGAATGGTTGAATTGGTTGTGCAGTTACTTTGGAAATTGAATGGTTGTGTGTTTGAATCTTGGCCTATAAAAATAACTTTCTTTTTGCCAAAATTCTTTTTGGCATGAATGTGAAAGGCCAAAAACCCTACCTGACAAGGGGGGGCATCCAAGAGGGCTGGAAAAACAACCAATAATTAATCTTGAATGGCAATTAAACACATTTTTATCGCAATTTCGTTTTTGGCCATTAAGCACCATTAAGGTAGAGTTAAGGGACCCATTGAGGAAGAAATAGAGGGTTTTGAGACTGCCAAGAGTGAGTGCAGTAAGGAAAGTGTGTTCTGGACCATTTAGAGAGGCTAGCAAGGACTAAGAACAAGCTTGGAAAGGAGACAAGTGCTGGAATCGTTATGGTGCACAAGGACATGAGAGATTCCAAGATTTAAGCAAGGAATACAGGTTAGGGGTGTTGAATTTGCGTTTTATAGCAATTATAGTATTTTCATGAACTATATGAATTGTATGAATATTTCTACATTGTTGTTTGGATTATGTTCTGGTTTTCTTGAAATTTTCCAGAAATCGCCGCCTAGCTGCATTGAAGGACTATCAGGTGACGCATGCCATTGTGTGAAGGTTTCTAGGTTCTGCTAGAAACCGCTCGGTGAAATGAAAAGACCATGAGGTAACTCAACCTAGGACATCCTTTCTGGGTTTTTGTATGATTCGCTTGGCGACAATGAAGATTGGCTTGAATTGTGGTGTTTTGGGTTAATTCTTATCGGGGAAGAAGGGAGCTTTATCTATGAGTTGATTACTGGATACCAGAAATTGTTGAATCCATGATAAAATTGTATGAACACTCTTTTGGGGTTGGGAAAATTGGGGATTTTGAGTTGGGAGATCATTGAAGTGTGAATTACATTAGGGATTTGTTTGCTTGTATTTAAATTAATATTGGTAGTGTTGGATGTATGTTTATTATCTCAATTGTGGAAATGGATAGAGGAATGTGTGCTGGGATTTTTGGGGACTCTCGTAGGTGTAGGGAAATTATGGGTTCTACCCATAAATCTATGCACCGCTTGGCGGCACCTTGTTTGCGCCAATGTAGTGCAGACTGACACTTTGTGGTTGTAAGGTGCAGTGCGGGCTTGGGACTCTATTGGGTCAATTTTTCTTATGAGTGTGGATTAGGGATATTTGAGCAGAGGATAAGTGAGAGGAAGTATACATATATAGAGGAGAGTAAATGATGTTAAGTTAGAAGGTGATTGGAAGATTTGTGGGGTGAACATAATGTATATCAGTTCACAATACCAAGACTATGCATAAGATTAACTGAAGGTCGTGATTTAGGAATTAGATATTCCCTTTTGAGCTATTTAATTTAATTATATCATGAAATATGTGGCTAAGGGAGATGGGAGAAGTGGGATTGCATGAGGGTTGGCTGGAATGGGTGAGTATAATTATTGAATAATATAAGACTTGAGATCAAATTGTACTATGGGTTTTGGTTTCTGGAATTGAGGTCCTTATGTTGGTGCTTAGCTTGTATTGGGTTGAAGGGGAATATAACTCCATAACGGGGAATATCATGAGTGTAGTATTAATGTAGAAGTATAAGAGCAACATGGATCAGAAGTTCACATTTTGGTGATTTAAGGTGAGACTACCAGGAATCTAAGTGTGGAAATTCATCTTGATAGGTCTGAAACCAGTATTGCGCGAGTACTAGTGTAGCGCCTATCGATGGTGTTGACCTGCCAGGCAATATCTATCAAATTAGTGGGGTACTAAAGCGTGTGGCGGTTGGCGGTGAGGGTCATCCCGCCAGTCGATACCTGCAAAGGCATTGTGTGGTAAGGCACTTGGCACCTGGCGGCAGATGTATCCCGCCAAGCGTACTAGAACTAGATTTTGTCTGGCGGCTCTGAAGCAGCACCAGGCGATAATGTAGGGGCAACACGCTTGTTTACTTTGCTTGTGTGTGATCTACAAGGATTTGGTGATACCTTAAAGATCGGTTTGCTGGAGTGCTCCTTGAGTTGTGGGTCAGAATGTATCCCTTGAGTTGTGGCTCAGGATAGGGTTTAAACACGTGGCATTCCTTGAGTTGTTGCTCGGAATGAGATCTCTTGAGTTGTAGCTTGGGATGGCGGATGAACACGAGGAATCCTTGAGTTGTGCTCGGATTGGCGAGTGTTGTCGGTGTGAGCGTACGATTTGTGGCTCGTACGAATGGGTCCAGAAAGATTGTCCTCCTCGGTAGTTAGTCGACGAGTTTGGTAGTCTTGGAACATTACGAACTATGTTCGTATTGGGAACTCCACTTGGCGTTACGGAGTGTGGTCTGTAGCAGGTTTCCAACATGTGTTCTACAAGTTGTGGCTTGTAGGTGTGGCAACAAGAGTATCTTAAGGTATTCATCTAAAGGCATAGAGCATGGATGACATGGTGGTGGAATCAAAGGATAAGAGTTCCTTTGATGTGTGTGCATATATTTGAACTATATATATATATATATATATATATATATATATATATATATATATATATATATGTTTATACTATTAGCTCATCCTATCTGTTTGTGATTGGCGATGATCGTGTAATTCGTTACACAAGAGCAGATGATGTTGTAGGTGGATCTGGTGAGGCATAGAGTCGAAACGTGCGCTATCTCGGGGATTTTCTAGAGTTTTATTAATTTATGGATTTTAAAGACTTTGTAATCACTTGTGTTATCGGGTTTGGCTTTTGCAATTGATTTTATATTTTGGCGAATTTCTGAATAATTGTCGATGTAATAAAGTTTTAAATTTTCTCATGTTTTTAGGAAAATGAAGTTATAATAAATGAGGTTTAATTTATATTTATATTTTATTTTATTTTATTTAAATTTGTAATATCTGATCGGGATGTTACATGCGTAGTAGCTCTTGTCAGTTTTCCAAATCTTTGTCGAACTTTTGTTGCTTCTCCTGCATTCCAATGACCACCTATTGGAGATGTTCCTCATTTTTGTTGAGTAGTGTCTCAATGTGGCTTTTGATTTTGTTGATGGTTTGTGGATCTGTCAAGTACTGAAGAAGTGAGGCTTGGGCTTGATTGCACGACAACACCTTGCATTCATGGTTGTGGGGAAGTATTTCTACTCGTGGCCCCACACTAGGCGCTAAATGTTCTTATCAGATTTAGCCAAGTAATCTCAAAGGTAGATTGACCAAATTGTTGGAGTGTGACCGAGTTTTGAATCAAAAAGAGTGGTAAGTCCACTTGCAAAGATGCTCAAGTCAATAAGAGATTTTGAGTGACTATTTATGAGTAAAAGTGATAGTGAGAGTGGATCGTAAATGACATATATTCATAGCCATTTTAGGCCTATGGTAGTGTATATTAACAGATAAATATTATCAGTGAGTTTTATTTCTATCATAATCATATATATTTATTTTCTTCCTAACCCCATAGTTTGTTAAATACCCATTCTACCCTTGCGTCAACCCTTGCGTCAATAGTAAAGTGAACCTTAATTTTTCCTCTCCTATTTTCCTTATGCCGCAACTCCTCCCTCATCTTATGCATCCTCTGCACCTACCTCCGTTGCATCCCCCTTTCTTTAATCCCTTTTTCCCACTAGCACTATTACTCCTCCATCATACCCAACAGTTCATACTCCCTTCCCTCACCTTGTTTTCCAATAGTTCTCCTTCAAATTTTGTGAAAGTATTTTCCTTCAGCCTGTGTAGGAGGTGATGAAGAAGTCCCAAGCGAAACGCCACATGCCTCATGTTGCGACCATTCTTCCCTAACAAAGCCATCGAGGATGCCACCATGCAAAAGCACTTTCATTTTGTTCAAACATATGCTTTTCTATGGACTCACTCTCCATCCTCTTCCATTTTCATTAGTGGTAGGCTCCACTAAGACATTGAGGTCAAATGAAATGAAGTCAGAATAGTGCCTTTCGGATTCACCATTATGGAGAAGGCTTTTCTTTTTTCTTTAATATTTTGAAATAGGTGTTCTGAAAAGTATTTTTCGAATCCAGAAGTATCTTTCAAAACACCTAATCCAAACTGTAATTTTTTAATACCTTCTGGATTAAGTGATGTAATTCTAGATCCAAAAATACCTTCTAAAATAGTCAATTCAAAAAATATTAAAAATAAAAAGGTGTAGGGTTTTTTATTATAATTTTAATGACGGTTTCAAGAAGAAAATAGTAGAATGCAGGAAGTAATATCTTAAATATTATATTTCTCTTATATTATGGAGGTTAAATATCGTTTAGATATCATATTTGGATCCTTAACTATTGGACTAGAGATAACAATGCAATCGACTTAGCTTGATTAGGTCTGCTCTGCATTTGGTTGGCAAAACGTAGGGTCAAGAACAAATGGGCGAGAATAAATGTTGTGACTGACGACAAAGGAATGACGAACAACTAATGCAATGACGAATCCGAGTGAGGGCAATGCGAAATCTGGCGAAGGTAACCTAAACTCCGATAAGTGTAACGATAGGCTTCGAAGGCTGCAGTGAAAGGCGGTGAAAAACAAAGGTCGCTGGAGATAGATGTGTGCGGCGGCTCAGAGGCAAAAACGAAAGCCCTGTCTTACGAAGGTTTGGCGGAGATGCTGATGTGCACGGTGGTGGCTATGTTGGAGAATCGTCAACGCTGTTGATGGAGAAGATGTAAAACTTTTGCTAAAGTTGCTTTCATGAAAGGTATGTAAAAAAAGGGAGCAGGTTATACATTTCAAGTTGTCAAACGTTATGAAGAGTTTTTTATAAACTTGCGTTTCAGAGTAAATGGTATTTGGCTATTGTGGTGCGAATACAATCCAAATTATTACATTTCAACGTTGCTACAAACCTTACACGTAGAAGGTGAACACAATCACTTATTAGGAATTGAAATTGCTTGATATCATATGTTTCTTTTTGTCACTGTGACCTTCAAGCCATGTTTCATGAGAAGGACAACGGAGACTCTTGGGGATATGGCTTGGCCTTCCACCAAGTGAATGCGATAATTCCACAGTATATTGGCAGCTATCATCTTCATCTCGATGAAGCTGATTTCTTTACCCAAACAACTTCTTGGTCCTGCATTGAATGCAATGAACTTGTGAGAGGGCATGTGAATAATCCCTCCACTCTTTGAGATCCACCTCTCAGGTCTAAATTTCAAGCAATCTTCACCCCATATTTCCTCTGCCCTTCCCATGCTGTATAGGGAATATACTATCATGGTATTTGAATTAATCCAATGACCACTTGGAAGCACATCAGATTTTAAGGCACTCTTGTGCTCTAATGGTACCGGAGGGTAGAGCCTTAATGTCTCACTTAATGCTGCATGGAGGAAAGTTAACTTGCTAAGCCATTTCACACCAAAGTCCTTCCCATTACCTTCTCTTGCTGGTAATTTTTCTCGGATCTCTTCAAGAATCTTAGATTCCACAGATGGGTGTGTTGCCACCAACCAGAAAAACCAAGTGAGACCTGCACTAATGCTATCTCTCCCAGCTGCAAGCATATTTATTGCTGTGTCTCTCAGAAACTTGTCATCCATTTTGCCCTCTCCTACTTCACTTATAAGAACATCTATCAAGCTAAATCGTGGTTCGTCTTCTAGTGTGCTGTTGCCGCTGCTTTGACCTTGCACTCTGCTCCTAGATTTAATTTCCTTATACAACATTTGGTCAATAATTTCAATATTTTCTTTCACCGTCTTCTCTTTCCCAAGTTGAAACCAGTTTAGCAGCTTCCATAAGAATCTTGGCATGAGATGTCGGTAGAGAAGAGCATCCTCTATTTCACTGAAGGCTTTCTCAGTTGCAACTTCTGGGAAACCAATGGAAAGGCAAGTAGGATCAAATCCTAAAACTATGGATGAAATGATGTCAAAGGTTAATCTTTGAAAAGCTTCTTGTAGGTCCACTTCCGTTCCTTGTTTCCATGCATGCTCAAGAAATGGAAGCAGACAACTCTCAATCTTGTTCTTGATTGTTTGTTGAATAAACAATTGAAAATTAACCTTCTTAAAAGCTGAATGAAGAATACTTCTGTTATACTTCCATAGTTCGGAATCGGACCTGAAAATCCCATCTCCCAGAACCTCAAAAATCTCTCTGAAGTCATCTCCCTTGCCGTAGTTTTCAAACTTTGTGCTTGTGATGTGTTGCACATTGAAAGGGTCGCTGGTGACGAATATGTTCATGTTTGATAGCCAAGGGCCTTCAAACATGAAATTGCCTCCATTGTTTTTCAAAGCCGTAGTTACATAATCAAAGATGATGGACACATTGAGGAAGGGTCCAGGAAGCATGCCAAGCACGGGCCACTTCGTGATGGGAGTGTGTCTGTTGAGCCTCCAATAGTAGATTAAGACGAAAAGAACAAATGCCAAGAGGAGTTCTTCAGAACCAAGCACCGCCATTGATATGGTAATAGTCAGAACCAAAAGTGTGTGTCGGTGTGTTTTAGAGTTGGGTGGAAGCATTCAAGAACTTCGAGATCTTATATAAGAGCTTCGTGATCCTACATGCATGAGGTTTTGCGTCATCAGAAAATAGGATAAGATTCCCTTTCAAGGAAGGTCGTGCACTTAAGTTGCTTATAATTTTTTGCCTCAAAATTAGAACTGTACTTGTTCCGCGCCTCTATCAGCTGAATAAAAGATAGGATAATGATATTTCAACAAAAGTTTTTGACAAGTATTTGACAAAGGTGACGTGGCAGCGATTTTTTGTAAATTTTAATTACGAAATGGTTAGTTCACATGTGCAGCGAAAAGAGAAACCAAAATGAAATTAAATGTAAGTTAGAGAGAGAAAGTAAAGAGAGAAAAGGGGGAAAGTGAGGCAGGGGGTTGCGAAGTGAGAAAGTGAAGAGAGAAAAGGGGGAAAGTGAGCCCGCCGGAGTT
>Ga0214543_1013430_pt1 | contig 10289 bp, 10 predicted proteins | sample CNSS2metaG_FD_160094 | JGI IMG/M metagenome (GOLD analysis project Ga0214543, IMG submission 160094) | Root nodule microbial communities from cowpea collected in UCLA plant growth center, Los Angeles, California, USA - CNSS2 | ecosystem: Host-associated > Plants > Roots > Nodule | place: USA...
TAAATAGGACTCTTCCTATCAATAATAATACACAGATGAGTTGCTCCCTATTCTCTTATTTTCTATTCTCTATTGTTTCTTCTCTATTATCTATTGTTCTCTCTATTATTCACTTTATTTCATAACAAGAAACAGTAAATAAAAATACAAAGCCTAGCAATAATCAGAAATAAACTTCACTCTTCTTTTTAAGGTATCACAACATTGGTAGAGACTTTACTTTAAATGAGATTTCATATTCCATCACTATAAAGTTCAATTTTTAATTTATATATATATATTTAAATAATTCAATGTACATTGAAGTAATAAATGTGGTGATTTTTTAGAAACATGATAAAGGTGAGATTCATTATAAGACTGTATAAATCATGATTGAATTATCTCTTCAAAAAAATAAAAAAACACACCTATTCGTTTTTGATGATAAATTTAGATGTAAATAATTAAAATGAGTAATACTTTTAAAAAATTGTTAGGTATTTTTTTTTTTATAAATAGCGTAGGTTATAGTTGAAATAATTGATGAGTGATTGAAAGGCTAAAATCACATGAAAATTAAATAAAAAACAATTTGTGTTGTTGACAAGTTTAATGATAAAATAACAATAATGTTGTGAGAGATATCAATATCATATCATATATTCATATTCATCTCCCCACGAGATTCTGGTTCTGTTTTGGCCACCCACACAACACCACACCACCATTCTCTCAACTCGCTCCGAGTTGACTCACTCTTTCCCTTTCAAGATCAACAGCCGCCACCGCCGCCTCCGCGCTCCACTGTCACTGCAGCCACCGCCGCCCTTCTCCGTCAATGCAAAACTCCTCGTCGATTCTCTCCGGAACCTTCTCCTCCTCTTCCTTCCCCTCCGGCCTTTGACTTTTGCTTTCGAGCGAATCCGATGAGTCCCTTTCGATCTCTTCTGCTCTCCGTCGTCGTATTCTTACTCCTCTGGCCCCTCGACGCCACCGAGGGCGACGCCGATCCACTATACATGTTAGTCTCTCTCTCTCTTGATATCCATTTTTCTATATATAGTTAGAGTTCGAGAATCCCGGATTTCAATTTTTTAATCTAAGCGCTTGATTAGGTGATAGAAACGCAAAGAAATATGGGATTGGTTTTTCCATGTTTTGGGTATAGTAAAAATTGGAACTTGGATTTTATGTTGTTTTTCTGTTAAGAAAGGGAATACCAACAGGACACCGAAAAATGGGGGTGTATGGGTGAAGAGAATAAAGAAGGTATAGAGAGAACAAATAAAGGAAGAGAGAGAAAGTGATAAGTGTGATATAAATATATGATGCGATTGGAAATGAAAATTAAGAGATATAAGAAGAAGAAATGAGGTGAAAGGAGATGAACCAGAAAGTATATGTATTCTGATAATAATAATAACCCGTTGAGAAATGTTTTGGGGTGGAGTTGGAAATTTTAAGGTAATGTTATTTGTGTGATATGTGTTGGGTTTGTATGACTGTAGAAATCTCGGGTTTGGCATAGGTGTATTGAATGATGAAGATGCACTTCTTTTACTTGGTTTGTTGTCAATTGTTAAGCATGGAGGGTATAGGTGTGAGATTAGACTTTTTTGAGATTATGTTGTCTTATGTTACATGATTAGTTTTTTGGTTGTTTTTTCTTTGAATTCCAATTGTTTGTTTAATTACCTTTGATAATTTGTGGAAGTTCCACTGCTTAGCGGGTGTAATAGGAAATGTTGTCGTGTTGTTTAGGCTTAGAATGCGAATGATGGGTTATTTTCTTTTTTTGGCAAATGGCAGGGAGTGGCATAGGATGATGCCTGATGAGTAATGAAACAAAAGTAGAAGTTATTTCATGAAAAGGGAAATATCTTATACTAAAAATGAAAAACAAAATCCATTTAATACCTGTGTTTTTTAAGTAATTGAAAGTGTTGGGCAAGTTGTATTACAGTTTCTTTTCACTAATGTCCTAACATGTTAGTAGAAGCTGCAGAACCATCTCTTTTACTTGTTGGAGAATTTTAGATAGTGATATCTGTATTCTGTACTAATCAAGAGGTGCCTTATTTTGGTTTGGAATAAATGACATTTATTATTATTTGTATTTTAAGAAGAATGCTAACAAGTGACCTGAAAGCACTGGTACGTAGTTAAGGATTAATAAGTAGAATTTATTTTATATGTGTAAAACTATTGTCAGTATGAACCCTTTTATTTATTGATTTCTTCACCCTTAGGTCACTCATTTACTTGAACTAGACAAATTTTCAAACTTGAGTATGGCTTGGGCAAAAATATGAAGCTTAGACTTGACTTATTTAACATGTGTATGGCTTGACTAATTTTATGATTGAAACTTAGTTCAAAGGTGAAATAAATTCGTATTAAACTATAATTTTATATTTATGGAGGTGTCTTGGTGACATGTTGGTCACGGGCTTGAGTCCAGAAATAGTCTCATTGCATATTATTCAAGTTGAAGACCATGTACATTATCCTCCCTCACCTTTTTGGAGCGAGGAGCCTTTGGCACTGGTATATTAGTTGTTAGTTGTAGTATTCATAAAGATGACATAAGACTAAAGGAAATCTTTGATGAGGGAAATGGTGAATTTTAAGAGAACTTATGGTCATCCATTTAAAATACGACTATTTAAAATTGAAAATAGGTAAATGGTATGTACCAGATGATAATAAAAAATATATATAACAAGAATGAGAACAAGAGAAAAGTAAACAAACCGGCTAGATGTTGCCGGAGAGTCACTGGAGGGTTGCACAGGGTTATGCAGTACTTGCAAGTGAGGCATGATAGCTATGTACTTTAAAAGGTTTTTCTACAACCTGAAACCCTTTTTATCCAAATCCCAAAATTACCTCCATAATACCCTTCTAATGTTAATATATTGGAGGGCTTCTTCAAAATTTTTGATACCATCAGCAAAGCGGTTTATAGTGCCACAGAATGCTGCTATTACGGCTCCTATTGTGGTTGCTATGCCACTATAGCACACTATTTTATATAAGGATTAATCTCACATTTCAACTGTGTATGTCCTAACTAATAAACAACAACTTTGAGATCACTGCAATAAGTAAGCTTGTATATTCCAAAGTTATGGCAACTGATTTTTAACTTTTGTTAGACGCTTGGTTGGGTTTCATTCTTGTTTACATTTTGCACAAGTCTTATAGTTCAAAACTTCGACTGATCGAATCCTATTCTTTTTATTATACTGTACAGACTTTTATATATTCATAGTGCCTGTGTTCAGTTTAAGCTACTCCCACATTTATGCTTTCATGAAGGAGTTGGAAAATCTAGTTATTGAGATATGCATTGTAATAATAAGAAAATGGCGACACTTAAATATAGTCACTTGTCAGTAGTAAGTAAATAATAAGCAGAATGGTAGATGCAAAACTATATGTATTCTGCTGATTGATTCAGCATTGACCTGTATTGTAAGATATTGACTGCTGGTTTTATGTAGTTTCCATGTTAAATAACAGTACAATAGTCATCCTTTGCTCTATTTTTGACTTGCCTGACATATGTTCTATTTTGGTTGTGACTATTAAATTGCAGAGATTGTGTGGAGCAGTGTAAGAAAACTGGATGTGTAGGGGATAGATGCTTTCAACATTGTAAATTCTCATCAGATGGAAAACCAATTGACGGTCCATGGTATATGCATGAACCCCTCTACCTGAGGTGGAAACAATGGGACTGTTGCACTGACTGTAGCTATTACTGTATGCTAGCTAGAGAGGAAGAAAGAACAAAACTTGGTGACAAGCCCGTCAAGTATCATGGAAAATGGCCATTCAGGCGTGTTTATGGAATTCAGGTTCCTTCATGAATCTCTAACGCAAGGTTTAATGATAATATTGATAAGATTGTTTCAGTTTTTGATTGTGTTGTGGATATGCTATGCATGATTTCAGGAACCTGTTGCTGTTGCTTTGTCTGCTGTCAATCTTGCCGTTCAATTTCATGGTTGGGTATCCTTTTTCATTCTTGTGTACTACAAGTTGCCTTTGAGGACAGATAAGAAGACTTACTATGAGTACACTGGATTGTGGCATATTTATGGGATTCTATCCATGAATTCATGGTTGTGGAGTGCTGTTTTTCATAGTAGGTAAGTTGTTTGAATTATTTCCTTTTATGGTTTGTGCTGTATTTGTAAAATTATGATTCAGTGCTATTGAAGCAGTAATCCTCAAAAGCACAGATGTTTCCGGCACTGTGCCTTATTATTGCTTTCCAGGCACTCCTGTGTATGTATTTCGAGTAGTGACATAAAAATTGGATTTTCATGCTAGAATGATCTAAATTCATTATATAAATATGAGGAAACCCCCAGTTTAGTCCCTGAAATTGTAAGCATTGGTCAATTGACACTAAGGACTAACTTGTAAAAGTCAGGGACTAAAGTGACCAACATTTACAATCTAAGAGATTAATCTGGATAATTTTTCTAATGTATGTTTCAGCATCACAAGGTTTTTATATTTTTATATGAAGCAATTATGCATAAACTATCGCTAGCATATTCTAAATGTAACCCACAATCACAGTGCCCAGAATCACTAAGTGATTTCTTTCAACAGGTAAAAGATAAAGAAATAGACTCTGATATCTTAGGTATTCATGCTGCCATTTTACTTCTCATTTGTTCAGACATTAGGTTATAATAAAGAAGATCAGCTGTTCTGTGATTATGTTTTAACCTTTTTCTTTTCCCCTTTTGACTTTTGGCGTGTATTTCTACCTTCATTATCTGTAGAGCCGTGGAATTAACAGAGAAGCTGGATCTTTCTTCTGCTGTGGCCTTACTTGGATTCTCTCTAATTCTAACAATACTGCGATGTTTTAACGTGAGGGATGAGGCTACACGAGTCATGATTTCCGCTCCCTTGCTTGCTTTTGTGACAACTCATATCATGTATCTGAATTTCTATGAACTTGCTTATGGTAATCTTTTATCTTTAACGAAGTACTTTCTTTTACACATCTTATACTATTACACGCTTCATACTTCCTTGATTGCTTTTGTGACCACATGTATCCTTAATCTGAATTTCATGTGCTTTTAGCAATGCTGAACACAGATGGAAGATGCATTTCCTTTTCACATTCATTCAGACCCTGTTTACCCAAAATTCTTATTAACTCTATAAAATAAAGTAATTTTCTTCCACAAGTCAAAATCAATTTGCAAGTGATACTTAAAAGTCTATCCAATCCAAAGTCTATGGTAATGATGCTGCATTGTTATGGGGACTTGAGCTGATGTGTTGACTTTTTCACCCCAGGTTTGAACAGGATAGTTTGCATGGGAATGGTTGTTGTCCAGCTTGTTATTTGGGCCATTTGCGCCGCTCGTTCGAATCATCCGGCGCGGTGGAAGTTATGGACAGTGGTGGTTGGAGGTGGCTTGGCTATGGTGTTGGAAACATATGACTTCCCACCTTACATGGGATATGTGGACGCTCATGCTCTATGGCATGCAACAAGCATTCCTCTTACATTTCTTTGGTGGAGTTTTGTAAGGGATGATGCTGAGTTTAGAACCTCAGCTATGCTAAAGAAGGTAAAATAGTGCTGATGACACAACTTGGCAGAGGTTGGATCAGTCAGATGAAGAACATGTCACATGCTCTGCTACCTGCATACTTTGATTTTGTACATCAGAACTTTTTTTCTATTTTCCTCGTGCATGCGTTTATTTGAAATGCTTAACACGATGGTTTCTGTGCCTTTGATCATGTAACATTTTGTTCTCCTCTTGTATGAGATACTTTCTTAGTGGAATTTTAATTCATTTGCAATGCTTATGCACCTGTTCAACATCATTGAAGTTGCTTAGATTCTAAACCACACTTCAAAGAAAATACACCAAACACATATTAGTGATGCTTTGGCTGATAAAAAGAATATTAGTGAGACTGTTTAAGTTCAAGAGCCGGCTCAATTATTCAGTGTTGAAAATGTTACATCTCTTTTTTTTTTTTTTTTAAAAAAAGATAATATAAACCAGATAAAATAGAAAATAAGTTTTTATTGTTATATATATATATATATATATATATATATATATATATTTAAAAATGGAAAATAGAGAAAAATCAAGATTACAATTTTGCAACTAAAAATGAAAATAAAAATTGTGTTAAAATTTAATAGCTATAACAATGACGGTTACACAAAATAATTGCTAGGTTATAATATGATGTTGAAAGATTTTTCCTTATAATTATTATGTGTTTTACTGGTGAAATATATGTATACATTTCTAGCATTTAAATAATTTATTTTCATTTTTCTTTGATTTTTTTTAATTTTAAAATATAATTAAAAATAAAATAGGAAAATATGTTTTATATATTCGTTATTTGTTATATATAAATACTAGGGTATGTATGTGTACTTATATTTTTAATTTTATAAGTTATAATTCAATTTAATATAAATAATTTTATTTAAAATGTTTTATTTTTTAAAAATTAATCTACTATAACAATTAAATATTTAATTTTTTTATATATAATTTAATTCCGTTAAAGTTCTAGTAGTCTAGTAAGAATGATTTATCTATAGTTCTTTATATTTGAACCACATGTTTAATTCATTATTTTTACTTTTTTATGTCTATATTTTGTGTCTAGTAAATATTTATTTTGTCTTTTGATTTATAACTCCTGCCATCTCCAAAATTTACATTGCTTTGTGAGTTCTTGTACTCTCTCACACGAATAGAAATGCATTTAGAATTATATAATTCAGGAGATGACACCTAATTTTTTAAGTTTTTAAATTGATTGATTTATAATATTTCTTTGAATGGAACAATATCACAATAATATGGATTAACCAAGAATGTATCCAACAATAACCAGAAAGAAACAACAAAAAACCTCAATTACAAGGATAATCGAACAAGCCACCTTACTGCAAGACCAACACTTATGGGTCACAGTGGTTTCTTGTTTGGAGTGTATGAATGTTGTTACTTGCTTGATGTGTGAGTATACATCATGATTTGTGAAGCACATGGCTGAAAGATGTTGAAGTCCTTTGAAAAAGGTTATTATCCCATCCAAGGTCTGCATAACCTGAGAAGATCAGAACAAGGACTTTCCATGTTTCATTCTAAGAGGGTATTTGCACAAGACACTTTGTGCTTTTGTCTTGACAATGTTCTGTTGTTGCTTCATGGCTGCTACGTATCAACATGAAAAGAAGGAAGCAGGAAGCAATTCTGTGTTGCTTTGACTTCAATGTTGAGAATCTGAATTGATTTTGCAAAAGTGGAGCCAAACAAAACATTTTGAGCAGCTATGTTTGTCCTGTGACACTTTTACATTCAATACCTTTTCTGCGTGTTCTCTTTTAATTTACTCTTCATGATTTTCTTCTCAGAAATATGATGTTCAGCAGTTTTGTTTTTTTTTTCCAATTATTTTTATTCTCTTCTGTCGAACATGCTTTTTGGTGTTACATACCCTATGTGAACAATATTTCCCATAGAAAAAGGATAATCATACTAGGTATATCAGTTTCTAGTTTCTGATTACTTTGTTGATTTTTAAAGTTAGTACTGGGACAATGAAATAGGTCCCTTAGCTCAGGTCAGGTCACTACCAAACGAAAGACATGACAGGTATAAAAACCAGTTAATAGAATCTCTCAGAAATCGGAAACTTGGTTTTGGCTATTCTAAGGGGAACAGGTCTTGAAACCGTGTTCAAGTGGGCAACGTGGCTCATATTGTAAAGATAGAGAAAGTGAATTTGGTCTCCTAAGGAAAGTCTGAAGACATACTTTCCAATGCTAAGAATTTCTCTTCAATTATTGCGGCATTATTGCAGGGTCAGGAGTCAATTTTTTCAACATGCTTCGGTCCATGAAGAACTGTTGTTGAGTTGAGATTATTACAAAGTTTCCATTTGAATAGGTTGACTCAATCCAACTCAAATCAGGACAAGGAGTTTGCTTCTTATCTGCTTTTTTCGAGCCAACCTTTCATTTAATAATATCTTTGAGGATAAAGTGTGGTCTTACTTTGTGATGGACCCATCTCACACTTGGCAAAACCATTACGGTTCTGTCAAGTTTGAGGTTTACCTTTCACACAAATAACTAACTTTGATATTCCACAATAACAGACATGAATAACCACAAACAAGATTCTTCTTTTATTTAATTTACATATATAAACTTGAAGGTAAGTGAAGAAGCACTTGATTCATAAGATACTTTGACAAAAAGGGTTACAAAAGAAAATCCTTTTAGTCCCTTTCAATCTTTCTACCTATATATATAACTGGTATCCGTACTACTAATAAAAAACAGTACAGACACTCCACACTCCAAAACTAGCAGCAAAAAGCAAATCAGACCAAACACGGTATTAGATTGAGAAACTCCACAGTGACACCTCAGTATCTTGAGCTTCTAAACCAGCATCTTCATACTCATACCCTAAGAAATGTGACGGGGACATGAGCACCATGTTCCTGAGCTGCTCAGGTATATCCAACACTTGCTCTTCCTGATCTTCCTCCATGTAAAACAGACCTTGTTCCAACGTTGTTTTTGTCGCCGCCTCCAGGCACTCTTGTCTTGTGTTACTGTTTTGTGAAGTTTGGTCTGGTCTGAAAGCTTCAGCAGCTTCTGCTGCTGCTTTTTGAATATCTTTGGCGCTGGCACTGGCAGGGGCTGGTAACCGCCACCTGGAGTCGGCGAAGTTGAGACAGGCGTACCGGCCCCTGAGGGCCATCGCCGCCACGTCGTGTGCCCGCGCCGCCATCTCCGGCGTGGGGAAAGTCCCCAGCCAAATCCTGCTCTTTTTGTTTGGCTCCCTCACCTCACAGACCCATTTGTCGGAGTTCCTCCTCCTCACTCCGCGGTACACTGGGTGGCGCGTCTCCCGGAACTTCTTCCGGCCCGCCCTCTTCTTGGGATGCCTTACTGCCAGCAGAACCTCCTCATCGGAGAATGCGACGGACGGTGGCGATGAAGAATCGAAGGAAGTGGAGAGCTCGGAGGAAAAATGGTACAATCCACACATAGTATAGTAGGAAGAGTGAGTTTAATGATGTAAAGGGTGGTGTTTTGATGATGTTGTTCTCTTTTTTGAGTAGGAGTGTTGGGTAGTTTTGGTTTTGGTTTGAATATATAGATGAAGGGTTTGGTTTTGGAGAGAGAAAGAGGCAACACGGAGTGTGAGAGTGAGATTTTGAGTGTGGAGAGCCAGCTGGTTGGCCAGTTGGGGAGCTTGTGATTGGGTTTTGACTGACTCTGAGAGTGAAAGAGGAAAGTGACGAGAAAAGTGTGCGTGTGAGTTAGTGAGTGAGTTAGGGACAAAACAGGGACTTAAACTTAATCTGCCATGTGTGCGTTTGACAGAGTCCTTGGATATTGTGTTAGATTCGGGAACAATGACACTCTTCGAATCAAGTATTTAAAAGAAAAGATTTTTTTTTCAAAAATACCGAGATAGATAAAATAACTAACCTTTTGTTAGTTATGAGCTAAGATATTAAGATATTTTTTGTTATGTTATTTTAGGATATGTTATTACGAGAGTGATGATTTGAGAGAAGGTGAAAAGATTGATTTGGGTCGATTAGAAGGCGATGTTTAAAATGAGTTAGAAATATTTTAGTAAATTTATTTTTTAATAATAAAGTTTAAATTTTTTTAATCAAAATAAAAAATAATAAAATATATTTGACATATTAAACACTAAAAATGAAAAAAAAAGACGATTGGAATCGGTTCCAACCACAACAAAATCGATTCCATCTCCCTTTAATCACAACAAAATTGATTCCATCTTCCTTCAACCACAACACTATCTGTTCCCAAAAAACATATCTGATTCCTCCAAAACATTATGTCCATGGTGGCTGCATCATTTCATGTGTGATAATATGAAAATAAAGCAAGGTTATTTGTGTAAAATGACTTTGTCCACTCTCAAATCTCTTCAACCTAGTGGGATCCCCTCAAAACATTAATCTTACAATTTTGTGCTTCACATCGTCTCCAAATAGATTCAAAAGAACACATCTCACATCGCAAATCAGCACTTGATAATTTCTTTGAATAATAATGAATGCAAAAGAACACGATTTTAGTGACCATGTAAATGTGGTGAATTTAAAAAGTTAAGACATTTTTAATGTTTGAGATTGGATTCTATCTTAATTTCTTTTATTGCTAATTATATGTCTTTTAGGTTTTCAACGGGTTAAAAATGTATTTTTTTAATACTACTCAT
>Ga0214543_1013433_pt1 | contig 10285 bp, 4 predicted proteins | sample CNSS2metaG_FD_160094 | JGI IMG/M metagenome (GOLD analysis project Ga0214543, IMG submission 160094) | Root nodule microbial communities from cowpea collected in UCLA plant growth center, Los Angeles, California, USA - CNSS2 | ecosystem: Host-associated > Plants > Roots > Nodule | place: USA...
ATATTATTTATATATATATATATATATATATATATATATATATATATATATAATTTTAACCACTTCAAACAGAATTTAAAGTGAAAAAATTACATTATGATTAATAATGAGTTGTAAAATAAAAAATAATTAGATAGAATATATCGAAATATTATTCTACATGATGAAAATAAAAACAATAAATAAAAATATTAAAAAACTAACAAATGTGTGTTTTAGAAATAATTTGAGAGACTATCGAAAAAAATCACACAAAGAAAATCATGTATAACTAAGGTATGATAAGACGAAAAATATCTTAGAGAACTAAGAAAACTTTTCAAATATTAACATATATACTTAATGGTTGAAAAATAACGAAAATTATTTTAATGAAACAAAAGAGTTCTTCAAATTAAATAAAAATTAATAATAATAATAAGTAATTTTATATTACCTTAAATTGAGAGTATAAACATTCTCATGTGAAAGGAAAATTTATAATAAATAAAAATATTAAAAAATAATATAAATATTCAAATGTGAGGCATAATTTTTTTTATTAACATACATCATTTTAACATAATTACATAAATATTATGATAAGATAAAAAATATATTGGAGATGAGAATGAGTTTATGACAAATGAAATAATTAAAAGAAATAAAAAATAGAAAAAATAAATAAATATATATAGGGGTTACTTGATTAATTGTGAATATTTTAATAATTTAAACGAGGATGGAGATATGGCGGATATAGGTATTATGACGGGTATATGTACATCCCCATACCCATCCCCATATCCAACTGAAAAAGTTGGGGATTCCCCATACCCATCCCCATACCCAGTCAATGCGGGGATTCCCCGTCAAAATGGGGACGGATTCGGGCAATACCCACGGGGACGGGTTTATTTGCCATCTCTATACTACATATTCTAAATTTGTGGACTTTGATAATAGTCATCTAAGGATTTTTACTTTTGAGTGTTTTTCTTATTTCTGTCTAAGAAAACAGAAAATGAAGCTAACCATATATTCGATCGAAAATTAGCAAACGTGATATGTTTTACAATGAAATAGGCAAAATTCGAATATAAAAGTTGTCGTTTTTTGAAAATAAAATATTAAAACAGTGTAAAACAAATATAAAGTTTATTTTTGTCAGTATTGTTTGAACTGGAATCTTTTCAGGAGGTGGATGTTTCTCTGGCGGAGCAGCAGAAATATTCGGATAAAAAAAATCTTTGTCGCCTTAAACTTGGCCAATTAATTCAATCTTAGGGCATCTTAAGATTGAGAAAATCAAGGACACCTTTTAATTATATTTAAATGGCGATTAAATTTAGATGTCATTATTATTAGGGTATCATCATCATCATCATCATCTGTATTCTCATATTTATTCTCATACTCAACTACAATATTCTCTGTCTATGTTTGGAAATTACAAGAATTGAGTAAGCCATCAAGTTTTTTTTTATTTTTAGTATTTCTGATAATTGTTACAACATTAAAACTAGTATAGTGAGAATGCTACATGTTTTTTTTTTTATATTTCTAAATTGATAAAATAAAATAAAATTGTAAAAGTGTACTCTGTTTACAGCAAATTTTAGCTTATACTTTTTAAACCATTGTTTTAAATATCAATTCAAAAAAATATAGTTTTTAAGTCGACTTTTGGAAATTTTTAATACCTATTCTATGTTCAAAGCTACCATCCTTTTCATTTATTTTTAATATTACTTCAAAAAGTTTTAATATTATTTGGAGTACGTTTGGATATGGAAATCACAGAAAAAAAGTAACGAAAGTTGAAAAAAACAACAAAGTATATTATTAGGAAACACAGAAAATAAACATTTTAATCGTGTTAAACTTTCCTCACAAAAAATGAAGAAAATTGAAAAACAAATGCGCAATGTTGTTATACGAAAAGTTAAAGAATAAGAACTAAATCAAAATATACTTCCATATATATTCCATTACATATTTAATAAAAGAGGTAAAAAAATCCAATTTTTATGATCCAATCCATTTTTTTATGATCCAATCCATTTAATATCCATTCTATTAAAAATCCAATCCATTTAAAATCCATTTTATTGGATCCGGATATCAATCTAATCTACATTTTATACATTTTATGGATTGAATATCCATTCTCGAAATCTAGATTTTCAAAATGGATAATCCAAAATATCTAATCCAAATTTTCACTTTATATTTTTTGTTAGGTTAGGCTAAAGGTTGAGACGGACTAACCCAAATTTAGTCGTATTTGATTGAGTTGGCGTGAACCTGTACAAAATTTGGTCGAATTAGGCCAAATTCTGTCAAGTCGATCCCGATCGAGATTTGACCCAATTGGTCCTGGACAAACTTTGGAAGTATTCAGTCAAATCTGTCAAATTCTTTGGTGTCAGCCCTATGGACACAAATTTGGATCCACATCCATTATTTTGATCCAAAATGGATGTGGATTAGATTTTTGATAGAGCTGACACCATAGAATTTGACAGATTTTTTGTCGAGGCCAACGAGACCAAATTTCAGCATGGGATGAACTTCGATGACTTTCGAACGAATTTCGGTCGAGGACGACGTGACCAAATTTGGGCTAAGGTCGACTCGACAAAATTTCAGTCGAGATCAACTTGACTGGATTCGACTAAATTTCGGTCAGGGTTGACTCCACTAAATTCGTCAGTCGGGACCGACTTGACTGAACATGACCAATTTTCGATCAAGCCGACTAAGTTGAATATAGTCAAATTTCGTTTAGGACTTACTCGATTGAATACGACTAAATTTGGGCTAGTGCCGACTCGATCAAATTTTGGTCATGACCAACTCGACTTAATTTGGCCAAATTTAGGTTAGGACTGACTCGCCTAAATATGACCAAATTTTGGTCGCGATTGACTCTATCGAATACGACCAAATTCAAGTCATGACCAACTCGGTTAAATTTTGGTTGAGGCCAACACGACCGAATTTTGATCGGAGCCGACTCGACTGAATCCGACCAAATTTCAGTTGTGACCGACTTAGTTGAATACGGCCAAATTTTGATCGTGACCGACTCATTTGAATACGACCAAATTTCATCCTATGTCGTCTCAGTCGAATACGACCAAATTTAGGTCAGGACCGACTCGGTCAAATTTCAATCGGGGTTAATTCGATTGAATTTGACCGAATTTTGACTGGAGCCAACTAGACTAAAAACAGCCAAATTTTGGTCGCAGTTGTCTCGGTCGAATATGGTCAAATTTTGTCTAGGTCGACTCAGCCCAATGCAGTCAAATTTGGGTCGGGGTGAACTCAATCGAATACTTCCAAATTTTGTCCAGGACCAACTGGGCCAAATTTCGATCGGGACCGACTTGACAGAATTTGGCCAAATTTTGTATAGGGTCATGCCAACTCAATCAAATACGACTAAATTTGGACTAGTCGGTCTCAACTTTTAGCCTAACCTAACCAAAAATATAAACTAAAAAATTTGATTGGATATTTTGGATTATCCATTTTGAAAATCTAGATTTAGAGAATGGATATCCAATTCATAAAATATATAAAATATATATCAGATTGATATTCATATCCAATAAAATGGATTAAATGGATTAAATTTTTAATAAAATAGATATTAAATGGATTAGATTATAGAAAAAATAGATTGGATTATAAAAAATGAATTTTTTGCCCACCCTTAATTAGAGTTTTGTGACACATCTCTTCGCATATTAAATGTCAGAACAAAAAACCAATAAAAAAATATTGTCTGCCAACATCTAAACATTTTTCTAAAATCATCTATGTAATGATAGCAGACATCTGCAAAAGCTTTAAATTATTGTTGTTACATAAGGTTAATTTTCGTATTTCGGTAAAGTAATGTCATTTCTCTTCTTTCAATCAATAAGAAACTTGAAGAAGGATAAACAACAAAGAAGAACCATAGCTATACTGCAACCAGTAAACCAAAACACCATTATTTTATGAAAGAATCAAGTATTTTGGTGCAATCATGTAAGACGTGGGACGTGAGACGTGGGCGTGATACGTGGGACGTGGCACGTGCGACGTGAGACGTGAGACGTGTGACATGAAACATGAGACGTGGGATGTGGGACGTAGGACGTGAGACGTGTGATGACGTGGGACGTGAGACATGAAACATGAGGCGTGGGATGTGAGCCCCGTGACGTGAGACGTGAGATGTGAGACAAGAGACGTGAGACGTGGGACGTAGGACGTGGGACGTGAGACGTGGAACTTGGGACGTGGGACGTGAGACGTGGGATGAGGGACGTGAGACGTGAGACGTGAGACGTGAGACGTGAAATGTGTGACGTGGGACGTGGATGTGAGACGTGAGACATGGGACGTGAGACGGGAGACGTGGGACGTGGGACATGATACTTGAGACGTGACACGTGGAACATGAGACATGAGACGACGTGGGACATAGGACATGAGATGTAGGACGTACGACGTGAGCCGTGGGACGTGAGATGTGAGACATGGGATGTGGACGTGGGACGTGAGACGTGGGATGTGGGACGTGGGACGTGGGACGTGAAACGTAAAACGTGACACGTAGGCCGTGACATGTGGGACGTGAGACGTGGGACGACGTGGAACGTGAGACATAAGACGTTGGACGTGGAACGTAGGACGTGATACCTGAGACGTGAGACTTGACACGTGGAACGTCACTGAGGACTGATCTGAATGGGAAATGAAAAAAAAAATGCAAAACCAAAGCTGAAATTCGAGTCCTTGGGGACTGAATTCCCACCTAAAGAGAAAAGTGTGTTATGCATGTAAATATTACATACAGTGTGTTATTCACGTAAATAAAATTACAAAGTGTGCTTTTGCGAAAAAAAAAATCGAGAAAGAATTAATATCTTCCTCATTTGAGTAACAATTGCCTATACCTTCAATTTTTCACTCGATAGAATCAATATTAACTCGAAATTACTCAAGTAACATACCATCGCTACAATTAACTTCTCTAGAGTTATGAGAATCTTTAAGAAAAGAGAATTGACGTGACAACTTTCACTCGACTCTCAATTAAAAGATTTTTTTTTAAATTAGAAAAAGAACTAGTCCATATGTATTTTAAATTTATGATTAATTCAATCTAAATTGCATTAAGTTAGATCAAATTATATTTTATTTAAAACTTTTTAATCTTCTGAGAGAGTTATGTTAAATTAAACTAAACGGCTTGGTTTTTAATGAATTAGAAGTAAGATGGAGACTTTGGAAATGGTAAAATAAGAAGACTCGATGATAGAAGTGTGAAAAGAAAGATATCGTATTGACAACATAAGCATGATTATACTCATAATATTAAAGCCACTTATTTCATTAAATGTGTCGCATAACAAGATTTATAAATACATCCCCAAATATATTGGGTCAATGTGTGCATATATATGAAATATTTAAAAATAATCAAATAGGACACTTAGTTCGTGCAAAGATTCAGTTCACATGATGCACTGAAAAGAATAAATTGGGTTCACATTAACCCTAAGACATTACCATTAAGCTGATCTCACATTTCTGTCATGGCAACGTACTTGGCATTTCTAATTCAATTCCATTTTCAGGAATAATTGGCCATTACTTTACCAATTTAGCTAAAAAAATTTCAATTACTAACGAACTCGGTAGCTTATAATATTTAAAAAAATACTATTTATGTAATATTTTAACTTATGATGAATTCCTAGCTTATCTTTTCTCATTTAATCCTTTAAATTTGAATATTGATAATTGTTTCATCCATTAATCATGGATAATCTTTTTACAAACTAGGTAACTAGAAATTCAAAATGTCAACGAGTTATTTAGTCGGGGTTGAAGATATAGTCCAAGGCCTTAATAGTGTATGAAAAAATATAGATCATAGTTTAAAAAACATAATGTTTTAATAATTGAAAAACATATGTATGTAAAATTATAAATACATATACATCTTTCATAGATGAAGATATAAAATAATATTTGTGAGGGACTCATGCATCCTCTTCAACGACAAAACCGGAAAAAAGATCAAAAAGTTTGAGAATGTGTAAGTTTGAATCTGTATCACTTTTGTCATTTTGTGATGCAATTCGTTAATTTATTTGATTTAAGGGTTAAATATGTTTTTGTCCATTAATTTTTAGTGAATTTTGAAATTAATCTATTTTGAAGTTTTGAACTAATTTAGTCATTCATTTTTCAAAATACGTGGATTTATAGTCTTTCTGATCAAATTTTGTTAAGTTTATATGTTGTTTCGTACATATTTTAGAATTATATTTGAGTTGTTTATACTGTTTGACACATTTTTGTTTTAATATTAAGTCAAATACTATTATGAAACATGTTTGAAATGTCAAATAAATTTAATAAAATTTGATTAAAAGAACTAGATTCACATATTTTGAAAGATGAAGGACTAAATTGATCTAAAATTTTGAAATAGACTAATTTCAATATTCACTGAAAATTAAAGGACAAAAAACATATTTAATCCTTGATTTAATTATATTTTTAAGATTATATAACTACTATAATCCACATTCGGATCGGATCCATTTTTCATTTAAAAACTAATATGAAGATTTTTTATTTTTCCAGAATTAGGTTATTATTTAATAAAGTTAACGAATAGAAAATTGTTATAGTAAAAATTAAAGGCTGCTTTATGCTCACTTTTTCTACCTGGTTGATGAATAGCAAAGGATTGACTGAACAGGGATTAATTGAATGCGCATGCAAATTTTTTCCAACCTCCCACTCCTACATGGTCATCAACACTACCTTTATTTGACTTTGTCTAAACCACTTTTATGTTGTTTTCATTTTGTTTGCATCTTTGTCCATGTTTGCCAAACTGTTCATGTTCCTTTTAGATTATGGATAGCCATTAAGAAGCATATAATATATTAAGTTAAATACTTTAATTATTCAACTGTTGAAAATTGATGAATACTTCGATAAAATTAATGAAGTATTCGTCCAATTCCTAAACCCTAATTGATACTACTTTTGTGTTTAACAAAATTGTTGTTAAATTTATTTAAAATAATAGATATAAAATATATAACTATAAAATTAATAAATACAAAATTGTAAATTTGTAAACCCTTTGTCACCCCTCTATTCCTTTCTTTTCTCTTTCATCTTCCTTTCAATTTTTTCTCTAATTTCACTTTCTTTCTTTTTCCTTTTCTCATCACGTGCATCGACATCCTACGAGAGAAGAGTCTCTCCCTTACAAATTTCCTTCCTATGATCTTTGTGCAATCATACTCTAGAAATAGGAAACACTTCCTCTTCACCGAGTTGTTTCAAAAAAAATAAGTTTCCCTTCTACTCTTTTCCTTGAATCCAGAATCGATTCTCATATTTGTGAGGTTGTGGTTGTACATGTGTTTTCGGAATATCTTCTGGGACTTTTTAGTTCACATTGAATTAATAACATATTAGATTCTGAAATTTGTGTTCTTTTTTATGTTTGTCTAGAGTTCTCGTGAAATTTAGCACTTAGAGATTTTGGGAGATCAAGAGAGATTTCTAAATCAGGTGAAGAAAACTAAATTGTTAGTAACATTACAAGAAAATTATCAAATAATGACAAATTTTATGACAAAAAAATATGTTTAGAGGCCAATTTCCTAATTAAAGACTAATTTAGATACCAGTTCTTTTGGTAGTCAAAACCTAGATAGTTAATGTTAGTGACCAATTTAGTTACCAATTTAGAGACCAATTATAATTTTTTGAAATTATTTTAGTTACTAATCTCTAGTTTATAAATGTTTCTTATAGTGTAATGGCTTGATGAATTTTGTTTGAATTTTTTATTTTTACGTTGATACTTGTGCATGGAGTTTCGTCACGATTTTGTTCTTAAAAGGTGTCTCGGAGGGTGGAGGGAGATATGAGTATTTAAACTCTCGACTCTGATTTGAAGGGGAGTTGTTGTCTTTACGGTGGGCGCCAATGTTTCGATCCGACCTAAGTTCGTTTGTCAGCAATCGCTAGAAACAACCACCACGTTCCCGAGGAATTGTCCGCTTTGGAGCAACATGGAGCTCTATCACGATTTTGTCCTTAAAAGGTGCCTCAAAAAATGGAGAGAGGTAGGAGTATTTAAACTATGCCAAACCTCGACTCCTAAACGATGTAGGACTTTATTAGGTGTACCAGAACATAGATCAACATTCTTCCTAAGCAGGAAGGGTGTGACGAGTTACTTTAGTGTTATACATTGACTACAAACACTCTTTGTAAATCTATCATTATACTCTACTAGACTCATTGACTTATGTAGAGGATGGAGTCTAGGAGGTAAAAAGAGAAAGAGGTTTTTATAGATGGTTTTGGGGTCGGGGATCCCATTTCTTTTAGGCTATAAGTAACTTACTTTTTTGTCATGAGAGAGGGAGAACTAGGTACCACTACTAAAAATGTAACGTTAAGAATTTCATTTTACATGACAAAACAAAGCTTCTAGAGTACAAGTAGATGCATAAATTTGGATAAATTGAGTGTAGACGTTATTTATTTATAAATGTGAATTTTTGAATTGAAAAGTGTGTGATTAATTGCATTACTTTAAATTTCTTTTGATTTTCATAATTTCTCAAATTTGTTATCATTATTAGCATACCCTTCTTTGTGTGTTGGTTGCTGTGTTATTTCATTATAATCACTTTAGCAATCGGGACTAGCAATCGGGGCTTGAGATAGAAATAAAGCTAGACAGTAACTTGAGGGTCATCCTTAGAGTTGCTTTTGGGAATAATATATATAAGTATATATAATAGTGCAACTATAGGTCTTCAAGTGTATTTTGAAAAACTTTTAGATGATTATGTTAATGCTGAAAGATTTTAACTATGAAAGGATGGTAATTACACTGTTATATTGTGTGTTTATGTATATTGTTTTTTTAATTATACGATCATGTATTACTTAATACTGAAATGTAGGAACTCAAGGAAGTAGAATAATATATTTTGTTGCAAAAATTATAATATTACGAAATTAAAAATTTTGAAATTATGAAATTGTAAAATATAAAATATAAATTTGTAAAATTAGATAATTATAAAACTTTAAAATACAAAATAAAAAAATGTAAATTATAAATTATAACTATAAAAATATACTAATATAAATTATAAATTAATATTTTTATAATTTAATAGTTTGATAATTTAATAATCTTATTATTTTATATTTTTACAATTTTATGATTTTATAATTTTATAATTTTATAATTTCATAATTATATAATATCATAATTTTATAATTTCATAATTTTAAAATTTTCTTCTTTTTAATAATTTTTTAAACATATTTTATAATGGTATTCAATTTAAAAATAATTTGGTATAAATATAACAAATCTAGTTAAACATCTTGTTATCATGATTTTTTTGTAACGAAATATTATGTGACATTATTTAAGTAGTAACATAACAAGAGAACTGACACATTATATAGTTAAGGAAAAAAAAAATCTAATGGTAAGAAAACTATTTAAAGGTTTTTAAACTTTTAAGGACTCAATCAACCACACAAATTTCATGGGAATGGTTAGTCGCAAAACCAATGTGACAAGTGCATCAATGACAACTTAACAAGTAATAAGTATTCTATCGTTCTCTCCTGAAGGACTTGTGTAACACATGACAACTCTTTCATTCACAACTCAATTAAATAATAAAGATCACAAAAACACAATAAAACTTCTTTTATATTTTTATTAAACAGTTGGTGTGCAACAAGAATTTAACATAGTGTATTTACAAATTGTTAAGAGTGACTTTATCCACTTTATTCTCATGCATCATCGATCATATCAATCTCATATTCACGTTAAAATCAACTCACAAGAATACTTAAATCCTATTCCTAAAGCCTTTAAACTTATGATCACTCATAAAGTTTCAATCCTTTGAATTCTCAACAAATAAAATCATACATTAATTTCAATAATCTAAGATTACTAATAAACTTAGTTCTATTCCAATATACAAGCATTAATTAGGTATTCAATTTCAAGTCTAGATTCTAAAGATATCTCCCAACACCTCAAGAATCACAAATCAAGCATGAGAGCAATCCACATCAACCATTAAGCATGAAAATAAAATATTAACAGAAATTGGAAAAACATATATATATATATATATATATATATGTATGTATATATATATATATATATATATATATATATATATATATATATATATATATATATATATATATA
>Ga0214543_1013436_pt1 | contig 10282 bp, 6 predicted proteins | sample CNSS2metaG_FD_160094 | JGI IMG/M metagenome (GOLD analysis project Ga0214543, IMG submission 160094) | Root nodule microbial communities from cowpea collected in UCLA plant growth center, Los Angeles, California, USA - CNSS2 | ecosystem: Host-associated > Plants > Roots > Nodule | place: USA...
TCTGGTTCAGAAAAATGAGAGATAATTCCTCACCAAAATAAAAAGAAAGCTTTATGACTTGTTTAGGTCAAAAAACTCTATTCCTTGACCATGGGAGCAATTCTCTTATTTATATTATAATCAGTTACAAAATATTGATCCCCAAGATTCACTAAATAATAACCGGAATAAAACCCCTTATCTAATTCTAAAATATCTCTTAAAAATAATAACATCTCTCAAAAACAGAATTATCTTCTACTCTAGAATATTTGAAGATATAACAACTACTCCTCCTAACCCCCCCCAAAATATCGGTAAATATAAAGTTAATCCAAATACCTTCCCTCGTCATTATACCGAGACAGCATACCAAAATGTCTCTCCTCCTTTACTCGGTTTGAGTCCGACTTCCTCCAATCAGCATCCCCACTCGGCAACTTGCCGAGACAACACCCACTCTTTCTCTCAACCCTAAACCGACTTCCTCTAGTCCAGTACATAGCTCTCCAAATTGTGCACGATCTCGGCTTTAAGACGAAGATAGCAGAATTTGTCTTGTCACCCCTGTCCTTCACTAATTCCCGTAAAATCATCATTACTCCCTACAGTTACGCATCCACACGTAACGTATCTGCCGTTACTCCCTGCATTCACACCCCCACGTGTAAATCATCCAACGGTTACTCTTTCAACTTCCCCCTTTTGAATATCAAACGACACTTATTACCCCCTTTTCAACTCCCTCCATTAACCATTTCCTCACTCCCTCGCATTCGCCTCACTCCTCACTCAAGCTTTCCACCTCCCCCGTCTTGCTCAACCGCCATTTTCTTCCTCCAGGTACTTCTTCTTTTCTCCTTTTCAAATTCTACGCTTGCATTTTCTGGTTCTTTGCACTGGTTCCTTATACATTGTCTCTGTCTCTGCATTGTGTTTTAGATTGCACCCTCTTTTTCGATCACCCTAAGTTATTTCGAGAAAAACTCCTCCTTTGACCTAATTTAATCGCCCTTCATGAACGATCATTATAACGCCCTCTATTCTTGGGCCCCTTTGGCCTTGCGGCGAGAAACCTCGACCATGACCACCCTTACTAGGGTTAGGGCTTTTAGGCGCCACCAGACACTGTGTAAGAGCAACGAATCTGACGTAACCGTGATTGCTTGTGAAAATGATGAACCCATTTGTAGGGATGGCAACTTATTCCCTATTTCCCCTCACAAATTCACCTTCATGTACATTACCTTATTTGAAAAATTAGGTTTACGCCTCCCCTTCAACACTTTTGAAAAGGAACTCCTTACTGTTTTGAACGTTTCTCCTTGTCAACTCCACTCCAACAGCTGGGCCTTTATTAGGGCATTTCAGATTTTATGTACCCACTTCGGTATCACCCCCTCGAGCAACATGTTTCTCTATTTTTTCGAGTTGAGATCTCCTCATAAGCATCTACTAGCCTCTCTTAGCGGAGTTAGCGGCCGAGCCCTTCTAACCTTATACAACTCCTCCTATAAAGGTTTCAAAGGGATTTTTATAAAAATAGTCGCCCCCGAGCAGAGTCCTTCCCTCTTAGAAGGCTTCCCTTTGTATTGGTGTCAATCACCTAACCTTCAATCACCTCGGCAATTAGACGACCTGGACCCCTCCGAGAAAAAAGACTGCTTGATGCTGGAACAACTGGATGTTGTTTTTGACACTCGAAAACTTTTAGAGCTGGAATTCCGAGTGGTAGATCTAAAATTCCATATCGGTACTCACTTTACAACTGTTCCTTTATTATAACAAGCTTACTACTGATTCTCGCCTTTTAACCGATCCTATTTCTTTTTACAGAAAACCTGATGGCGATGTCCCACGAAGATATGTTGAAACGTGCTCGCCAACTTAAGAGACAAAAAACCTCCACTCCTGGTGCAAGCCCTTCAGCACCTCCTCCCCGAATCGAACTCCATGAAGAAGTCTCGGAACCCGACCTCGAAGCCTTAACCCGACGATCTAGAGCCCGGGGTAAGAAGGTCGTCGAGAGCACCTCTCAACACTCAACCTCCCAGACTCCAATAGCTCCGCTTCATACCGCAGACAATACTGAACTAAGTTTCTGGCACCCTCAATTCCTTCACTCCCAACATAGCCGGAAACACAATTACCTTCACCACGACGTCAATCTACTAAGAGCCCAAGATCCCCAAACTCTCCATGAAAACCTCCTGGCTGATCTTCATAAGGCAGAGGCCACTAGCATCATGCTGATGGACCAGTTCAATCTACAATCCACCCAGAAATCTCTTGATCTTGAACAAAAAGATCGAGCCTTGGCTCTTTCCAAAACCGAGACCTCCCGCTTGACCAATGAAGTGGCTGAACTGACTATTCAAGTCAAAAAATCAGATGAGTTAATTGCCGATCTGCAGAATCAACTGAAAACCCTTGAAGCCGAGAAAGAGAGCTGGGTCCTCAAAGAGAAAGATTTTATCCACAACTCAGAACTCCTCAAGGATCAGATCGGCACCTCACTGAACATGGGATTTCAACTAGCCCTAGAGCAAGTTCGAGTTCTTTACCCTGATGTGGACTTATCAGCAGCGGACATCTCCAAGACAGTGGTTGACGGACAACTTGTTGATATTGATGACTAGGCGTTCCTTTCCCTCGCTTCTCCTTTTGTTCGTCGAACTTTTAACTTGTTTATTTCTATGTTTCTACTTTTCAACTTTCACTCGACATATTATGTTTTGAATTTCATTTTTACTTCCCTTATTCTCTCCTTTCGTAACTTATATCAATTGATCGACTAGATAACCCTTTTAATTCCTTACGCTAATCAACTAGATAATAATTCGTTTTTTAAACCGATCTCTCGAAACGCTCAAATAATAAGTCGCCTGCAAATCAAACCCTTAACTACAACTACCAAACTAAACTAAACAACGACTCGTTTATAAACCGAGCTGCTTAATCCTGCAAACACCAAAATGAAACTACACCTACTCGTTTATAACCCGAGCTCTCAATCCTACAATATAAACAAACACTAACTCATTTATAAACCAAATTTGTTAAACATCAAACAACACTAAATAACAATTCGTTCATAGACCGAGCTGCTTAATCCTGCAAACACCAAAATGAAACTACACCCCCTCGTTTATAACCCGAGCTCTCAATCCTACAATCTAAACAAACACCAACTCATTTATAAACCAAATTTGTTAAACACCAAACAGAATTAAATAAGAACCTGTTCAAAAACCAAGCTCTCAATCCTACAATCTTAACAAACACCAACTCATTTATAAACCAAATTTGTTAAACACCAAACAGAATTAAATAAGAACCTGTTCAAAAACCAAGCTCTCAATCCTACAATCTAAACAAACACCAACTCATTTATAAACCAAATTTGTTAAACACCAAACAGAATTAAATAAGAACCTGTTCAAAAACCAAGCTCTCAATCCTGGAAACACCCAATCGGAGGAAATAATAACTCGTTTATAAACCGAGCTCTCTATCTCGCTCATGACCCGAGCTCTCAATCCTGCAGTCTAAACAAACACCAACTCATTTATAAACCAAATTTGTTAAACACCAAACAGAATTAAATAAGGACCTGTTCAAAAACCAAGCTCTCAATCCTACAATCTAAACAAACACCAACTCATTTATAAACCAAATTTGTTAAACACCAAACAGAATTAAATAAGAACCTGTTCAAAAACCAAGCTCTCAATCCTGGAAACACCCAACCGGAGGAAATAATAACTCATTTATAAACCGAGCTCTCTATCTCGCTCATGACCCGAGCTCTCAATCCTGCAGTCTATTGAGCTCTCAATCCTGCAAACACCGCAATGAAACTACACCCACTCGTTTATAACCCGAGCTCTCAATCCTGTTCAAAAACCAAGCTCTCAATCCTGGAAACACCCAACCGGAGGAAATAATAACTCGTTTATAAACCGAGCTCTCTATCTCGCTCATGACCCGAGCTCTCAATCCTGCAGTCTATTGAGCTCTTAATCCTGCAAACATCGCAATGAAGCTAACACCCACTCGTTTAAAACCCGAGCTCTCAATCCTGCCAACACCAAAATGAAAACTTCTTTTAGCCTCGAGTGTATAAACTCGTAATTTTATCATTGAGTGTATAAACTCGGAATTTTATCATCGAGTGTATAAACTCGGAATTTTACATCGAGTGTATAAACTCGGAATTTTACATCGAGTGTATAAACTCGGAATTTTACATCGAGTGTATAAACTCGGAATTTTACATCGAGTGTATAAACTCAGAATTTTACATCGAGTGTATAAACTCGGAATAAAACAGGTGAAACAACAATATTGTAGTATTAGAAATCAAAACATAAATGTTCTTACAAAAAACAAAACAACTTAAACAAACTTCAACTAAAATAAAAACGTAAATTAGCCGCATTCCATGTTCGCGGAATTTCCTTCCCCTCTAACGTCTCTAATTTATAAGCTCCTTCCCCCAACACTTGTTTAACACGATAGGGCCCAGTCCACTTCGGGGCCAATTTGCTATCCATCTGAATTAATTGCGCTTTCCTTAATACCAGATCTTGTTCTTGGAACTTCCGAGGTACCACCTTAGTCTTGTAACTTCTCTCTAACCTTCTCTTCATTGCCTCATTAGAAATCTGAGCCAAATCCCGAACCTCATCTATAACGTGAAGGTTTTCCCGCAAACCAACCTCAGAAATCTCCTCATCAAACAACCTCACTCTCCCAGTGTTTTCCATGACCTCAATTGGAACCATTGCATCAGTACCATATACCAGAGAAAAGGGAGTCTCTCGGGTAGTCGTCTGAGGAGTAGTATGATAAGCCCACAGCACCCGAGGTATCTCATTTGGCCATTCCCCCTTTGTTGCCGCCAATCTCCGCTTCAATCCCCTTAATATCACCCTATTAGCTGCTTCCGCATGCCCATTTGTCTGAGGATGCTCTACCGACGAGAAGACCTGTTTAATCCCTATTTCCGCGCATAACTGCTTCACCTGCGAGCATGCAAACTGAGTTCCATTGTTTGAAATAATCCGACGTGGTACCCCAAATCGACATACTATATTCTTCCAAATAAACTCTCGGATTCGCCCACCCGAGATGACAACAACCGGCTCGGCTTCAATCCACTTTGTAAAATATTCTACAGCCACGATCAAAAACTTGAATTGCCTCACCGCCTTGGGAAACGGACCTAAGATGTCTATTCCCCAAGTGTGAAAAGGCCAAGGTGTACTAATAGAGTGCAGTATCTCTGGCGGAGCACGACTCCAATCGGCATGTTTCTGACATGATTCACATTTCCTGATGTACTCTATACAATCACTTTTCATAGTAGGCCAGAAGAACCCTCCTCGGATTGTTCGCAGCATCAATGCTCTTCCCCCTACATGACTCCCACAAATTCCCTCATGGAGCTCGGCCATAAGCCGATCTGCTTCCTTCCTTCCCACGCAAATCAACAAAGGTCTGGAATACCCATATCTAAATAAGTGACCATCTATCAGTGTATATCTGCTTGAGTTTTTCTTTATCTTCTGTGATTCGTTGGAATCCTTAGGTAATTTACCATCCGCAAGATAACTCTTAAAAGGTGCCATCCAAGATTCTTCGGTTGCCAAAATCTCCAGCACTTGATGTTTTTCCTGCGTGTCAATCCGAGGAGCTATTAATGTTTCCCTTATCACTGATTTATGCTGTCCCGGTTTCGAACAACTAGCCAACTTGGATAACAAATCAGCTCGGGAATTCTGCTCCCTCGGAACATGCACGAACTCAAAGAGAACGAAGTTCTTCGCAATAGCTTGGACAACTTCCAAATACTTAGCCAATTGCGGATCGCGAGCTTGGAATTCTCCATTCACCTGACCTGCCACCAATGCAGAGTCACTTTTAACCAACAATCTAGTGACCCCCATCTCTTTAGCTAGAAGCATACCAGCTATCAAAGCCTCATACTCCGCTTGATTATTACTGGCTTTGAAAGCAAACCTCAGTGATTGTTCGATTAGTACCCCTTCCGGTCCTTCCAAAACGATACCAGCGCCACTACCCCTTAAATTAGAAGCTCCATCCACTGACAATATCCACATTATCTCCCCTACACCCTGATTCTCCACAGGCGGCTCAGACAATTCCACCACAAAATCAGCTAAGAACTGGGCCTTGATTGGCCCTCGTGACTCATACTGTAGTCCATACTCTGACAGCTCTATCGCCCATTTAACCAACCGGCCTGATATATAAGGTTTTTGCAAGATGTACCTAATGGGAAGATCCTTCATCACTTTGACACCATGATTCTGAAAATAATGTCTCAGACGCCGAGCTGAAACAACCACGACCAATGCAGCTTTCTCTATAGTGGGATACCTCACCTCGGCACCATGAAGCACTTTGCTCACAAAATACACTGGTTTCTGGTCCCCATCACTCTCTCTGACTAAAACCGAGCTAACAACATGTTCGGTTACTGATATGTATAAGGACAACTCAGCACCTTTTTCCGGCTTACACAACACCGGCAGTTTGCTCAGATATTCTTTCAATTTTTGGAATGCCTCCTCACACTGATCAGTCCATTGAAATCGCTCATTCTTCTTCAAACATTGAAAGTAAGGAAAACCCCGATCCCCACTTTTGGCAAGAAAACGGGACAAGGCCGCCATTCTCCCCGTCAGCCTTTGTACTTCTTTTACGTTACTAGGACTCCTCATATTTATAATAGCTGCACATTTATTAGGATTGGCTTCTATCCCCCTCTCGGTGAGTAGAAAACCCAGAAACTTTCCAGCTTTAACCCCAAAAACACATTTCTCGGGATTGAGCTTAAGTCTGTATTTGCTAATGGTAACAAATAATTCCTCCAAATCCTCCTCATGCTTCCTCTCTTCCACCGAGGTGACTACCATGTCGTCTACATACGCATGAACATTTCTTCCCAACATAGGCGCTAAGATCCGATCCATCAGTCTCTGATAAGTAGCTCCCGCATTTTTTAACCCAAACGACATTACTCGATAACAATAATTTGCTGTTCCTCCCATAAACGCCGTCTTATCTTCATCTGACCAGTGCATCTTGATTTGATTATAGCCCGAATAAGCATCTAAGAAACTTAGCAAAGCACAGCCCGATGCGCTATCAACTAGTGCATCTATATTAGGCAAAGGATACGAATCCTTTGGGCAGGCATTGTTCAAATCCGTGAAATCCACACACATCCTCCATCTCCCATTAGACTTCTTCACCATCACCACATTTGCTAACCAGGTCGGATACTGTATCTCTCGGATATGAGCCGCTTCTAATAATTTATGTATCTCCTCAGTAGCTGCCTGAGCTCGGTCTCCGCTCAACCGCCTACGCTTCTGAACTTTAGGCTTAGCCAATGGGTTAATATTAAGCTTGTGGCATAGAAAGTCGGGATCAATCCCCGACATATCAGTCACACTCCAAGCGAATGAAGAAAGATTCCTCTTCAGCACTTGGATGAGCTGTTGTTCTTGCTCCTGACTCAGATCACCCCCAATTCTCAACTTCTTCCCATCTATAAGCACCTCCTTCACCTCTCCCACAGGCTGAGGCCTTCTCTCAGGGTGCACCAATCTTGGATCTAACTCGGGATCCAATACTACTCCAGTTGTGCTCACTGAGTATGCTACTTTCCTCCTTAACCTCAGACTGTCCTCGTAACATTTACGAGCGGTCTCCTGGTTTACAGCTAAAGTGAGTACTTTCCCCTCATCCGAGGGAAACTTCATCTTTAAGTGTATTGTTGATATCACAGCCCTTAACTTATTGAGAGAAGGCCTTCCCAACAACAAATTGTATGATGACGGGGTATTGACTACTATGTAGCGTATAAATATGGTCTTTGCATCTTCCTTGTCTCTGAAAGTTGTTCTAAGATCAACATATCCTTTAACCTCCACTTGATCTCCAGAAAAACCGACAAGCACTCCATCAAATGGTTTTAATTGATCTATCAGTATTTGTAAGCCTATGAAAGTACTCCAAAACATCACGTCAGCAGAACTCCCCTGATCAATTAGCACCCTGTGGACATTCCTTCCCATCATAATCACCGACACCACTATGGGATCATCTTCATGTGGGATTACCCCTTTCAAATCATCATTTGAAAATGTTATGTCAGGAGCTTGCCTTGGCTTATCCATCATGGCTGTGGTCATGACACTCCTTACATATCGTTTCCTAGCCGAGCTGGTCTGGCCTCCTCCCGCAAAACCTCCAGCTATTGTATTAAAATCCCCCAAAATGGGTGTCTCATGTACATCGGGAGCCACGCGAATCTCAGGTGATTTCTCATCAGCACCCGACTTCATGAATTTTGCCAGGAGTCCCCGGTTTGCCAAAACAGAAAGTTGATAACGCAAACCATAACAGTAGTTGGTGTCATGGCCTCTGGTTTGATGAAACTCACACCAAGCATCCGATCTATTACCGAGTGTTCTCCCCGCGACGTCAGGATAGCGCAAATGTCTAGCTACCTCCACATCCTCCAAGACTTGGGCCATCGGCACCTTGAGATTCGGTATTCTTTGCACTTGCGGACAATCGGTCCTTCGTTGTGCCACATAAGGGACAAAACGCCGATCTGTTTTCATTTTAGGAGGAGTCCTTTCTCTTCGATAAGGTCTCATATCTCTTTCACTCCTGGAATGAGTCACCGGTTTTTTGTCTCCTGACTTTTTGTGGCGCATGGCTTCCTCAGTCTCTGTCTCCACAGCTGCCCTTTGTCTAATCTCTATAAGGCTTTTCGGCGGATATCGGTACAGGGACTCACCGAACGAGCTGGCTCGAAGTCCTTTCATAAAGGCTTTTACCAGCAAACCCTCGTTAGGGTCTATCAGCCTCATGCTGATATTGGTGAATCGATTAAGAAATTGCTTTAACGTCTCTTCGGCGGTTTGCCTTATATCAAACATGTCTGCCATCTCCACGGGTTTGGCTCTATTTGCTGAGAATCTCTCCAGGAAAAGACGCTTGAAGTCATGGAAGGAGCTGATGGACGAATTCGGTATAGTGTTAAACCACTCTAGGGCAATTTCCGTCAGTGTGCCCACAAACATTTTGCAACGTATGGCATCATTGCCACCTGATATCATCATCCGAGCCTGGAAAGCTTTTAGATGCAATTCTGGATCGGAATTCCCTGTGAAAGGCGTGATTTTGGGAATTACGAAATTCTGTGGGATCGGCTCGCTCATGATCGCATCTACCAAAGGATTGGTATCACTCACGTCGGAATTAAACCGAGATGAATAACGGAAACCAGGCCTGGCAGATTCCAATCTGCTTTGCATATCTTCGTTCGCCTTCCGCAACTGTTCTTGCTGTCGCAGTGCTTCTTCCAATCGCTGATGTGTTTCCTCTGCATCTTTCCGCAACCTCTCTCTTTCTCCCAAAGCTTCTTCCCTTAACACCTGTAAGTCTTCTTCTGCTTTCTTGCGAGTTTCCTCTCTCTCCTTTTCAAGCTGAGCCTGATCAGCCTCCGCCTTCATCCTAATCTCCTCATTCTGCCTTTGTAGCTCCAGTATGCTTTGCATTATTTGTTGTCTAGTGGGCCCTTCACGTGGTGCTCCTCTGCCTCTGTTCATCTTCCGATTCGTATCTCCCGCTTTTTTCTTTCACTGTTTTTTATCTTGATGGGGTAAGGATCGAGTTTTACTGTACCCCACGGTGGGCGCCAATGTTCTGGTTCAGAAAAATGAGAGATAATTCCTCACCAAAACAAAAAGAAAGCTTTATGACTTGTTTAGGTCAAAAAACTCTATCCCTTGACCATGGGAGCAATTCTCTTATTTATATTATAATCAGTTACAAAATATTAATCCCCAAGATTCACTAAATAATAACCGGAATAAAACCCCTTATCTAATTCTAAAATATCTCTTAAAAATAATAACATCTCTCAAAAATAGAATTATCTTCTACTCTAGAATATTTGAAGATATAACAACTACTCCTCCTAACCCCCCCAAAATATCGGTAAATATAAAGTTAATCCAAATACCTTCCCTCGTCATTATACCGAGACAACATACCAAAATGTCTCTCCTCCTTTACTCGGTTTGAGTCCGACTTCCTCCAATCAGCATCCCCACTCGGCAACTTGCCGAGACAACACCCACTTTTTCTCTCAACCCTAAACCGACTTCCTCTAGTCCAGTACAATATATATATATATATATATATATATATATATATATATATATATATATATATATATATATTTAATATCTGT
>Ga0214543_1013440_pt1 | contig 10280 bp, 7 predicted proteins | sample CNSS2metaG_FD_160094 | JGI IMG/M metagenome (GOLD analysis project Ga0214543, IMG submission 160094) | Root nodule microbial communities from cowpea collected in UCLA plant growth center, Los Angeles, California, USA - CNSS2 | ecosystem: Host-associated > Plants > Roots > Nodule | place: USA...
AAATAAAATATATATATATATATATATATATATATATATATATATATATATATATATATATATATATATATATATTCGGTACACCCAATAAGTTCCACATCGCTTAAAAGTTGAGGTCAAGCAAAGTTTAAATACTCCTACCTCCTTCCATCATTTGAAATGTCTTTTAAAGACAAAATCGTGACGGAGCTAAAATGCTTATGGACAATACATTCTCTCATTCTCTTTTCCCTCTTATATTTTTTATGTGATTTATTTATTTATTTTTAAGAATTATCTTACGAGTTTTGAAATGACATATCTTGTAAAAGAAACGGTTTAATTTTAGTTTTAAAAATTTCATTATTAATATTTAGTAGGGTTAAACATGTTTTTGGATATACTCCAATTTTAGCCAAGAAACATATTTGAACCTCAAATGAACTTAACAATTTTTTTTAAATAATTAAATTCATGCATTTAAAAAAAAAAACTAAATTAGTGCAAAATTTTAACCAAAAAAAATAATTATAATATTTAATAACAATTAAGGGGTCAAAATTAAATTTAATCTCATTTAATTTCTATTTACACTTTATTTACTCATCCATCGTGCATTTAAGTATGTTTATATAAAATTTTTTAAAAAAAATTGTCATCTTTTTCACATGGACATGCATGTACCCGCATATACACAAAATATTTTAGTTTTAAAAACTTTATCACTGATATTTAAAAGAGTTAAACATGGTTTTGGTTATACTCCAATGATAATCAAAAAAACATTCGAATCTCAAATAAACTTAACAATTTTTTTCAAATAATTAAATTAATGTATTTTTAAGAAAGAAAACTAAATTAGTCTAAAATTTTAAAAAAAATTACATGTTTAATAACAGTTAAGGGACCAAAATTAAATTTAATCTTATTTAATTTCTATTTACACTCTATCTACTCATCCATCGTGCATTTACACATTGTTACATTTATATTTAAGTATATTTATGTCATTTTTTTACATGGACAGACATACATTTACACAAAATATTATTCTTTTCCATAGTATTTTGAATACTTCTATCTAATTTTTTTTTTGCTTTTGTTGCGTAACACACTGTCATCACATGTTAAAGATAACACAAATTGCACAAACATAAAATTAATATTATTTACAAATATCATACACACAAAAGTCAAACATCTTGTTAATCATCTAATTAATATCATTAAGTAATCAACTAATTTAATCATCCATAAACTTATATTACCTAATAGCTTGTCACAATAATAAATATTAATATAGTCACAATAATCTCTTGTCAAATCTATTGTGTATAACATTTAATCACTTTAATATAATACTGTTAAACCAATATTTTATACAAATATTTTAATCAATATTATAATTGTTTTTAGCAATGAAAGACACAATATGACTGCATATGAATAATTTTTGTTTTTCTTATTCAAAATCTACTTCTCGAACTCCTATGTCATTGTTTGATTAGACTAAAACTCGCATTAGGGTACAGGTTGAAATTGTGGAGTGGGAGTGCAGAAAGAAATAACCCATACTCAGAGGCCTTGTTCTGGGCCTGATTGGGCCTTAGGAAGCCCAAAGTCATTGATTGGGTCGTAGTTCACTATTCTCTACTTTCACTTTCTTCTATTTTACTACATACGCTTTTCTGAGAGCTTGTCGGAGCTTCCCTTTTCCGCTCTCCCATTCATTCTCACCGTTAAATCAAACCCTAGTCATGGATAGCTTACAAGCCACTTACAAAGATGAGGAAGATGAAGAGGACGAGGTGCCACCACCCACCACCGCCACCACCGCCCTAGCCACAGACTCCGAATCACCGGAAGCTCCTCCTGCCACAACCAGCACGCCCTCTGATACCCCAACCGAGCAACCTAACGACGCGCGATCGGAGCCTGACCCGTCCGACGAACTCTCAGACGAGGAGGCCGCCTCCGACGGATCCAAAAAGTCCCCGAAATCCGGCCGCGAAGAAGGCGACGCTTCTGACGAGGAGCCGCCGCCGAAGAAACAGAAGCAGCTCTCATCTATTACGGCGGAGGCGGCGAAGGAGGACTCGCCTGTGCCAGCGACGGCGGAGGGCGCCAACAATGCGACTACTCCCGCAGCGAACGGCTCGGCGCCGAACGCGAAAAAATCGAAGAAGAAAAACAACAACGTGTGGGCGACGAAGTCGACGCGGAAGGGGAAGAAGAAAAACAACCGCAACAATAACAACAACGGCAACAACAACAACCATGCAAACGGCGAGGACAACGTGCTGATTACGCCGGTGCCGCGGTTCCCCGACAAGAGCGACGACACGGCGGAGATGAAGATTTGTCTGTCGAAGGTTTACAAAGCAGAGAAGGTGGAATTGAGCGAGGACAGAATGAGTGCGGGGAGCACCAAGGGTTACAGAATGGTGAGGGCAACGCGCGGAGTCGTGGAAGGCGCGTGGTACTTCGAGATTAGGGTTGTGAAGTTGGGGGAGACTGGGCACACGCGCCTTGGGTGGTCGACTGAGAAGGGTGATTTGCAGGCTCCGGTTGGGTACGATGGGAACAGTTTTGGCTATCGGGACATTGATGGGAGTAAGATTCATAAGGCGAGTAGGGAGAAGTATGGAGAGGAAGGGTACAAGGAAGGGGATGTTATTGGTTTCTACATCAATTTGCCTGATGGCAAAAATTATGCGCCCAATACACCTCAGTTGGTGTGGTATAAAGGCCAGCGATATGTTTGTGCTCAAGATGCTAAGGAAGATCCACCCAAAGTGGTGCCTGGTCAGTTTTCAACTTTGTTATTTAGTTTTCATGATTCTCATTTACGTTTTTCAGCTAGGAAACTGAATCTTCAATGATAGATTTGCACTTGGTGATTTTTTTAAGTTAAGATACTACTGAAATACCTGGTGGTTGCTTTCTTAGTGTTTGAGGGCTTAGTTAATTATTCATGTTTTTGGGCGGAGGGAGAAAATTTGACTGACAACCTTGTTTGTATTTCTCGATTACTTTATTGTGATTTTGTTATTGGTTCTATTTTCTGCCTAGATTTTCAAAGTATGGGAAACTGAATGTTGCCAAGATGTACCATATACTTGTAATGAATGGTGAAGCTGCTAATAGGCTTGGAAACCCTGCTAAAATATGTAGAATAGACTAAAAGAACCTGCAGAACTCGAATCAACGGAAGTTAATGATTTATAGGACAATGAACATAATTAAAACATTAACGGAAACTTGGACCCATCTTGTGAAACTTAATTGAGAAATGCTAAAGTTGTTAGAGAAATAGAAGCAAAATGTTTGTATGTAAGAGTCTAGAAATAGTGTTTGAGGTTTGATAAAACAGAGATCAGAGCCTCCAAAGAGAATAATACAGATGAGAGGGATCATTGAAAAAAAAACTTGACAGAAACAGAGATGAGAGTATTTGTTCAAAATTTTCACCCATTGCAACCTAGAGACATGTGGCAGAGATGAGAGTAGAACATGACAATAAGGTTTTCGTGTTCTTTTTCTTTCTATTTGTAACAAAACTAAGTTGAAACACCTAAGAATCGTCTAAAACTTGGTTAACATGTGTTGGTGGCATGACCAGAATTGGAAAATGGGGAAAGTCTCATGTGCCTTCATCATTTCCACTCTGATGAATCATGTGGAACACTGTTTTCAATACAATTTAAAGTATACTGGCAAATCCTGAGTACTATGGGTTATTTCATATTTCAAAGTTCAAATCTTATTGATAGGACTTATCGTGGATGTGGGATATTTTGTAATTTGGATAGGGACTTATATATGGATGCACATCTAGGATATTCTTGGGCAGTGAGATAGGTGGAACTTGATTTCAGATTACTCTGTACAAGTAGGTCAATGCTTTTTTTTTTTTTGTTAGCTTACTAGTTTCCATCCCTACCCCATATTGGAAATCTTCTTTAATGTTGATGCTGATCCAATTTTTTTGAACTCTCTTCTTCTCAAAAGATGGAATATGAAATACAATTTAAGAAAGCTTTTAATAAGGAATGTAGTTTTTTATTTTAAATGTAAAATGCCCAAAATATAGAGCTTCTATAAAAGTTAATTGGAGGATTTTTTTTTGAAGATAAGCACCCAAAAAACTGGGTCAACATTATCCAGGTCACCCATGCTATATTTACAATACTAATGGTTTGACAATTTATGGATTAGAGGTTTAAGTGAGTATACATGCTGTGATGTTAAGGAGACCATGGCCATGGGCGAGTAGGAGCTTGTGAATACAGTGTAATTATGGAGATTATATTGAAATTTTCCCAAATGCACTAATTTCTTACCCCTATGAAATGTTTGGAAGTGGCTGAGAAAGTGAGAATGTAGAATAGTAAATATATGTGAAGCATTTTTGCTGGTAGTTAAATACAATTTGTGCCGGTGGGTGCTTGTCAATGAATCCTTGAAAACCTGATAGTTAATAAACTTTTGTTAGAGGCCTTCATTAGCTGTGCTCCTTATCCCTTAATTGAAAAAAGTGTTGACATTTAATAACCGCCTCCCTTGCATGTAGTACACGTCTACAGGAGATGACATTATTTGATCCATGTAGCCGAGTCTGCTAAGTAAGAAAAGGGCTTGATATTATTGTTGTTCCCTTGCATATAGTACAAACATATTCCCTTAACTGTTGTATTGTTTTTTTTTTGCGGGAACTGTATGTTGTATTTTATGTGTTCAATTTTTAAGTTTCATATATTATATTGTGTGCAGGAAGCGAGATATCATTCTTTAAAAATGGCATATGCCAAGGTGTAGCTTTCAAGGATCTCCACGGTGGTCGTTACTATCCTGCCGCATCAATGTTTACTCTACCTAATGAACCAAACTGCACGGTTAAGTTCAACTTTGGTCCTGACTTTGAATGTTTTCCCGAGGATTTCAAGGAACGACCAATTCCTAGGCCAATGATCGAAGTTCCTTATCACGGTTTTGACAATCGAGTTGAAAATGGAGAATCTAATGAGAAGAAACCCCAGAAAGAGTGACGTGTGTTGCACTTATTGCTAATTATAAAATCTGATTCACGAATGGTTAGATTGGTGGTGTAAACGTCTGAAAGAGAGAAATTGGCCGCATGATGTACATAAAATTTGTACGTGTTCCAGTAGACATTCTGTAGTTTCTTACTTTCTTTAGTGTTGCCTTATTTTTTCTATTCGAGTTACATATGGTGTCAATCTATCTCGGTGTCTCTTCACATGCCAATAATTATCAGTCATAACAATTTATACACTACATGTGTCATAGCTTTGAGTTCAGTTTTTGTCTTAGACCTTGCAAAACCATTTTGTTTCTTTCCTAGTCATCAAATTTTCACCCAAGAACAAACAATATCTTAAGATAGATTTCTCATTTGTGACAGATTTGCATAGTCCCATTCATATGTATTTCTAATCCTAGTTTTCATTTCTCTTAAACAATAATTCTCTTCCTAAACTTGTTTTCAAATATTAAAGGATTTTGTTAACAACTTATAAATGTTTTATTTTGGATCACGCTTGGATGACATGAACAGGACTAATTACACTTCCAACATAGACTATGTCAAGTCTAGTGTGAGGTAAACAAATGAGCTTCCTTAGAAGTCCATAGACTATGTCTAGTCTAGTGTGAGGTAAACAAATGAGCTCCCTTACAAGTCTATTGATCTTTATTCACAATAGAATTGTCCCCATAGCTTCCAATTTTAAGGTTTTATTTTATAAGAACTATTGCGGTTAATCTTTCATGTTTCTTAGACATGATCAAGAATATACTTTTGTTTGAGAGATAAATATGTCTTTATTTGAGTAAGCTATTTCTATTCTAATGAAGTAGTTTTATTTTTGTAGATCCTCCATTTTAAATTGGGTATTGAACTTTTCTTTTGAGATTTGTTTTTCAGGTTCATTGTCTCTTGAAAGAATTATATTATCAATATAGACTAAGAGTAGAGTAAGTTTACTTTTGGAGAATGTTTGATGAATAAGATATGGTCATCTTGACTCCAGAAAGATCATCACTTGAGTGAGCCTACTAAACCAAACATGGGATGACTATTTGAGTTCATACAAGCTTCTTTCAACATGAACACTTTATTCCCTTCTTCAATAGGTTTAGAACCTGGAGAAATTTTCATGTAAACTTCTTTCTTTAATTGTCCATGCAGGAAAAAATATTCACATAGTTGTTACAATTTTTAACCAAAATAATGACAATGAGAGGTTGATTCTAATAGTATTCATCTTTGTATTCGGAGTAAATGTCTTCCCATAATCAACTATAAGGTTGGGTGTATTCTTTACAACTGACCTTTCTTTATACTGTGCCACCAAATTTATATTTTACATTATAAACTCATGCATCCTATTACTTTTTTATCCAGTGATATGTCAACCGTTTTTCACCTCTTGTTCTTTTCTAAGACATTCATCGTCATCGTTTCATTTATGGCTTGATTATTCTTATACTTGAATGTTTCTTGAAGTGAAATAAGGAGTTTCTTTTCTCAAAGCAATGAACAATTCATCAAAGTAATGAACAATTCATTCCAAGTTGTTAAAATAATACAATCCTTCCCATTTTTTAATAGTTCAAATCGTCCCTCTTGTGACGAGATTTGAAAAATGCGATAAGTGGGACAAATGTTACAAAACAATTTAGGTCCTATATGTGTTTTCTAACAAAAATAAGTTTATCACAGAATTTTAGAATATAAAGGACATCTTTAGACAATTTTTTTTTTGACAATAACAATAGTGATGACAATAATAACAACAGTAACAACAATAGCTCTAATGACAACAAAAATAAGATTATAAGACAATTTTGGAACATAAATAACACTTTTTAGAGAAATTTTTTTTCAAAACAATAACAATGACGACAACAACAATAACTCCGATGAAAGTTTTGACGAAAAGTCCAACAAAGATTTCGACAACAATTCAAAGGAGAACTCCTAATATTAAAAGCTCTGATACCGGTTCAAAGTGATTGATTAAAAAAACAAAGTTCTTATTTAGTTAATTTATTTCAAATACTACACCATCAACCTCAACCCTCTAGTAATAACTAGAGAGATATATCTAAAATCTTATACACTTAATATCTTAGAGAAAATATTATTCAATTGGTTCTTGAGCTTCAAGAAATTTACATAAATGGTTTAGTTACGACAATTCCTCTAAAACGGGGAAGCGATGGCCTCTGAAACTGGTTCTCACTTTTCTAAATTATTGGCCATTGGGCATCCAGTGGTAGGTTAAGCTTGTGATAAAAGGAATGCCCTCCCCTCGAGAAGTATAGTTATGTTGGAGCGGTGGCCAAACTTCCCAGATGCGTGATTAGCACCGATCGCCACCTCGCGTCGGAATTCAGCTACAATTTGGAGTCCTTGTTGTCTTGTTTGATTTATTGTTGGTGAATGTTGTGTTGTTTGATTTGTTGTTTGTGAATGTTGTGTTGTTTGATTTGTTGTTTGTGAATGTTGTGTTGTTTGATTTGCTGCTCTTGAACATCTTCCATTTCTTACATTTTCTGTGGCAGAGGAATCATCGCTTTCTTTATAGGAGAGCATTGATCATTCACTTGATACGACAAAAGCTCAAAAGAATACGAGACAACTTCGTTTAATTCCGTTTGTACTTTGAGTAAGTTAGACAAACTCATAAAAATAACTCATCGGATTGATTAATTTAAAAAAAAAAAATGTAAGAACACCATCTATATGCTTTATTTACAGAGCTTATGACAGTTAATAATCATTCCTAAAGAGATAATAGCAACTGAGTAATTACTCTTACATATATGTATCAGCAAATGATGGTTCTAATGGATGAGCGAGTTGAGATCCTCTGGAGGAGACAAGGGATGCAGTGATTGGTGGCGTTTGGAAGCGAAAGATGGTACTTTCCTGAACGAAGGTCGCTTTTTTATACGTTCCAGAGTTTGCCTGGCGTAGATGCTATAAAGAAAAGGTGCTGCTCTCTCCTTGAATTTCAGAATGAAAAAGAAAAGAACTCTAAGCGATATGAGGAGGATCATGATTGCAGCTATGTCCCACCACTTTGAATTATCAATATGAATGCCAAGCATGGTTTTGAGGATGAATTCTCCTTTCAGTTTCGGGTCACCAGGTTCTAAGGGATCAAACTCCATTCCAATCAAGTCATTCTTGAAAGCTCCCTGCGTTCCCATAATCAGTAAAAGTAAGGCTAAATTTCAGTCCCAGATAATTCAGCTCATATATTATATATCCTTTTGATCATGCCCTTTTGAAGGTAATGCCTCTAATTTTACCTGTAATCCCCATGCGCCATAATTGATGTATGATATTGGGTAACGCCAGAAGATTTTGGGAAGATCAGGGAGTGGACGGAAAAAGCCAGAAGTCATCATCATAAGACCCTGCAAACACATACGCACTAAAATCAGCAACAACGATTATTCAACTGAAAATGGGGTTATATTATATGTAGTATATAGTTTTCTTACAATATATCCTGCTCCAATTGTCAATCCCATGAGGAAGTTGGGAACCAGTGAAGCTATAACCATCATGGAGCTCTCCACAACCGCAATGCAGCCCATAAGATCAAGAGTGATATACAAAAAGTGTGAAAATTCTGAACGAGACTTAACCATATAATAGCTTATAGCCCCTGTAGCAGTGGACATCACTGCCAAAAACGGAAAGGAAGAGAGAAAATTTGAGAGAATGTAGACTCCAACGCCATAATAACCACCCATTCTTTCTTTGTAGAAGACCTGAATCCAGAGGGTAAAAGGTAAGAGAACTAAATGCATATGTTTTTAACGTTTTAATTTTGTATCAGATTAACTTTTTATACCTTCATTTCTTCTAAGAAAGAAGGGAAGCTCCCAATGGACATGAAGGTCATGAAACCTGAGATAAAACCGGCACATGATCCTCTGGCAAAAATGGCTCTGTAACTCGTTCCGACATCATGGAAGATTGTTCCAACGCACAAAGATAAGGCGACATAGGTAGTTATCCTTATCCAGTAGTATCCCAAATCTCTGGACATGTTCAGGCAAGATCTCTGAGTCAGCATTGATAGTTCCTTCCACCATGTGGCTTCGCATTTCCTTTTACTTTCAAAATCATGTCCTTCCTGTAACATGATTAATTCCTTGGCCTTTACATCCCACAAAACATGTTTCCAATTGTTGCAAAATGGAGTATTAATAGTTCAGTGAACCATTATATATTGATCATTTTCCTATGCATATGTCTTTAAATTCAAGTACATGTGTTTTCTGACAGTCATGATCTCTTCTTCGAAGGGATTTCTAATATTATTGCATTTTCACATGAAGCCAAAAACTAGCTAAGAAATAAATGAATAAAAGAAAGGTTCTTAGAGTGTGAAAGGTTCACCTTTCTCTATTTATCTCCCTTTTCTTTATGGCACAAGATGAGTCCATCATTGTTATACTATTTTTTTCACAGCTTATCTAGCTGGATAATAACAGTTTCAGCTCAGGCAAAGAATATTATTAATTACATGAAGTTCTATGTTCTGTAAACAATAGTTAGTAATAACATTTTGAGTTAAGGGCTTCTTACTATGTTTGATATTTCCTTGATTCTTTCTCTTGCAGTGGTTGCATACTCAGACCATCGGTATTTTTCTATGAGTGTTGCTTTGATTGCTGCAGTTGATAATGATACTTCTTCCTGTATCAAAGGAATAAGGAAGACAGTGAGAAAGAAGCAAATCTGATAGGAAGAGATTCCAAGGAAGGAAGAAAAAGATGTAATTTATAATCAGGTTAAATGAGTAAATAACATCTAGGGTAAAAGATTTGCTAGTAGAAGTTGATGACTTTTATAATAAGTATTTTAAAAATCATATTAAAAAGGTTGATGACTTATAGAAATGGTTATATATACTTGTCTCGTTTGGGAGGCCGTGATTGTGGCTGTGACAGCGTCGAAGTCTGAGTTGATACAACGAAGGAAATGATCGGAAGGGTTTCTTCTACTTGGACATGGGAATCCAGCTTTAGCAAAGAACTGCATGCACAAATACAATGTCAGCTTTTAACCTGTTAATGTTCTAAACACATGATTTTAGTTGTGACATGCATGAAAACATGAAAACACATGAATACCTGAGTTGCCTTTTGTGCAGGTCCAAAGTAGATTGTTTGACCCCCAGAGAGAAGAAAGAGATTATCAAAGAGTGCAAAAACCTCACTACTTGGTTGGTGTATAGAGGAGATAACAGTTT
>Ga0214543_1013441_pt1 | contig 10280 bp, 8 predicted proteins | sample CNSS2metaG_FD_160094 | JGI IMG/M metagenome (GOLD analysis project Ga0214543, IMG submission 160094) | Root nodule microbial communities from cowpea collected in UCLA plant growth center, Los Angeles, California, USA - CNSS2 | ecosystem: Host-associated > Plants > Roots > Nodule | place: USA...
GGGCCTGGGTTGGGGCCCAGGCCCACTCATGGCCCAAACTAGAGCCCAGGTCAAGACCCAGCCCATGAAATGGTCAAACGTCATTAATGTTCTATAAATACACGTGGACCCCATCATTTAAAGGTACGCATTCATTAATCACTGATTTGACTCTCTGCGAGCTTTGACTTACTTGAGCTTTGAAGATTCTTCTGCAGGTAACCCCTCCTGGGTTCAAGTTGACATGTATCGACCGGGAAGAGGCCAACTGAAGAGATAGCGGATTACATGGTAAGGTGACGCTTGTGCCTAATCTCTTATTTGTTCTCTGCAGGAACAATACTGATAATCAAAATCACCATTCTTTTTCCCAGCCCAAAATCTTACATTAATAATTCAACATTATACGACATATCCAATTGCTTTTAAATGTCAGTTAACTACCATTCAAAGACCATTATTAGTTGTCTCCCAGCCCACTAAGCTGCCTCCCTTGTTAGCTTGGGTTTTCTGCCTTTTCATCTTCATGCCTAAGGAAATTTTGGCAAAAAGAAAGTTAAATTCATTCTTAGTAAGGTTTGAACCCACAACCACTCAATTACAAAGTCAATGCACAACCAATTCAACCAATTCATGTTTCATGATAATTCCTATAATTTTAGGATTACATTATCACTACTCACGTTCAAACATAACATTAAAATAATACACTTACTAAAATAGCATACAATTAATATACATATGACTTGAACCCAAGTCCTTTCAACATAACTAAGTACTCTCAACCACTTGAGCTAGTACTTTTCCACGTCACAACCAATTAAATGCCATAAAGGCTCCCACGACCCACATTTATTAATTAATTATTTATTTAATTATTTAAATTTCTCGAGTCTTACAAACAAGGGCTAACGACTTTCTTTTCAGGCCGCCATGAACCCGAACCTCCACTAATGGCTATTGCATGCTGGGAACTTCAATATTTCCCACATGTTTGGGCTTCTTGACTTGCTCCTTTCGCAAAGTCCTAAAGAGACTCAAGTTCTTTTTCCACAACTAAGTCATGTGATCTACAATGCAAACACACATGCTTATCTCTCTTACATTAAACGAGACACAAAAAAAATAAATAATGATACCTTCCAAACCAACAAAAGGATGCACTGATAAATAAACTCTAACTAAGTCCAACAAAAGGATGCACCGATAAATAAACTCTAATTGTTGGGTTGTAATTTGGTAGGTGCAACATTTAATAACCGTAACACACCCATAGTGAAGTCATTGAAAGGAATTCACACGTGCAATTGAGAAAATGGCACATGTACATAAAGAAAAACACTTCGTTGGCTTCTCCTTCGTCATGACATACACACTCGACGAAATTAACTCGTTCCGGAGAGATGATATCTAAAGAAGTGTCCTTCTAAAAAATAGAGACACAACCCAACCATGAGTTAAGTAGTCTAGACCATCTGAATAAAGAATACTGAGTCCTGACATCTAGAGCCACCCAATCGTACCCGGTTTTGGCCGACAAGATATTCGTGACCACTTCCTCAGGAGGATCCTTCCTAACCTCAGGAATAACCTCCATCTGAACCCCTCCCTCAACATCCATAGAGCTATTAGAACCACTCGCTGAGTTGTCATCCCTACTACTCGGCCCCGATGAAGAAGAACTACCACTAGCACTAGACATACCTTATGTGGAATGTAGATGACACAAAGAGAAAATTATCTCACAACAACCAAAAAAAGTAACACACAATTTCTACCCTAATCCTTATTTATAACATAAAATGCAACCCCAAAATTTTCCCGCCTAAACATCATAGTAATAAAGAGTGAAACATTTATAACTGAATTGACTCTCTAGCTTCTCTTGACATGACTCTTGACATTCACTAGGTCTCTGACAAAGCCTCAGCGTTGTTTCCACTCCTCAAGGTTGGGAGACTACTATAGGGTTATGCTAATAAACCAAGAAAAGAGGATTTTTTTCTTGTAAAAACCACAACACAAAAAACCTTTGACACAACATATTTTGCCAAAGGCTGAGAGACTGATGTATTATACTAGGAAGATACGACCGACATAAACAAATACTCGTTCCTAGCTGCCAACCTATAGTCCTACATTAAATAAATTTTGTTAACTATATATAGAGGCAATATATACATAGCGGCTAAAGCCGCCTACTTTAAACAGATTACATACGAGTAAAGGCACCTACTCCAAACTTAGGAAATAACAATTGAACTTCTAGACCAGGCCCACACAAACCCAAGCTCAAAGGGTGGCCCAACAAGACAAGCGAAGGCCTAGCCCACAAAGCCAGGTAAACCATGATTAATAATTCTATAAATACAAGTGGACCCCATTAATTAAAGGTACACAATTCATTAATACCAAAATTGTGATTTGACTTTTGAGAGCTCTTGCTGACTTGATCGTCGAAGTCCTTTTCTGTAGGTAACCTCCAAAATGTTCAGTCCGGCAATAAGACATGAAGGCATGCCCACCAGGATCGAAGAGTATCTGTCCCAAGAACTCAAGGATTAGGTAAAATATGATTTATGCTCCCTGATACCTTACTATTGTTTTTGCAGGAACATTAAGGTTTTCGCTTTTTCAAAACCTTTTGTTATCCATTTTGTCTTCTTTTTCTCGTTTTTGGAAACCATGGAGAGCCATTGGAGGCAACCACTTCATATTTACATTTTCTTTGCATTTGGATAACACCTAGTTAACATTTTCAACTCACTTGGTCCACGTTTTTCCTTACTTCTTTGCATTCCTTGATGTATTTTTGTTTCTATTTGTATTGGATTTCCATGGAGGGTTGGCCTTGTAGTTGATTCCCTAAAGAGAATGCATGAGCTTTGATGTTTTTGTTCAATAATCTTCTAATTTGCTCTGTCTTGTTTTCTTTTTTTCTCTTAATCTCCATGGGTACATTGGAAATTTGTTTATGCTTTACTATGAAGTGGCATTTTCATGCTTAAGTAAGCTTTTATTCATGCTTAATGAATGTGGGTTGCTTATTCTGAGGGTGAGATTAATTGATGTGTGCATTTCTTATATCTATAATGAAACTGTTGTTAATCTTCAATTAGTAGATTAAAAATGAGTGGATTAAGAGTTAACCTAACATAGCACTAATTTTTGCAACCAATTATAAGTGAAATTGCATTTAAATAAGGGAGTCAACACATTTAATAACTTTTTTATCAATTCTATTTCAATATTATGTGAATTTTTCATAACTGCCAATTGTGTTGTATTTGGAAACTTTGATTGAGAACATTAGTCATTGGGAGACGACATTGGGCTAGCTTCCAAGTACTATATTAACTATTTATTTGTTCAAATAGAACCTCGATCAAAACCCTATTTGGATGGAACACACATTGTTAAACTCATCTCTAGTCGTGTTAAAGACCAACAAAACCAAGTTTTTCCCTAATGTAGTATAGGAAGGAGAACTAAGGTCAAATCCAAGGAAATGGTACTTATTACGTTAGCTTGTGCAGTTTAACCTTGTTGAAGATGACATAAACTAATGCAAAGGGGGAAAATTAAATAAACTTAAAATTCATAATTACCTACACTAAAACTAATCCAAATTCCTAATGGAAACTAAATTATGATATGCATGAATGATGCAAAATGCAGAAGATGGAACCTAATGGGATGATAAACTTAATTTAATATGGAATATAGAAAATTCTAGGTGAATGGTAGATGCATGTGTAGATTTTTCATGATGAAATGGATGCATGATTAAACCACGAAACTAATTTCAATCTAAAAAAAAACCAATTGCAACCACATTTACACACATAACTTTATGCTTGACTAAAGTTGTAACCTCCTTACTATAAATTACTTAATTAAAATATATAAATAATAATTGAAAATCAAACATCATAATTTTATTATTCCCAAATGCGGGAAAATTTAAAAAATTTGACATGCTTAAAATTAAATAAAACCACTTCATAAATGCATTACAGGTTCCAATAAATCGACGGAATAAAAAGAACATAATCAAAAAATCCCTATCCAAAAGTTCCATGCTAGCCCTCACTCCATCGCTACGCATCAACAACATCACATGGAATATCATCTGCTTTCGTGTGACAGGTCACACGATCATCGCCAAACAAAAACAAAAAGGGTGAGCTCATAAATAATTTAACATATAAGTTAATAAATCAGTTACACCCAACTATGTTATTCTATGTAGTTCTCAGCCAAGACCTTATACCCCAAGGTTTTTCAACCTGCAAGTCACACAACATTAAACTAAGAACAGATGCAATGAGTGAACAAGGATTCATCTATACTTGAGAAGACATCTTGATAATTTGTGCCCACTTTGGAGTCACATCGTATGGAAGACAAAACAATGATTTGTGTAGATTTATAAACTCACGCTCAAAAACAATGACTTGGTAATTCGACATTGAATTTAAAATTGGAAAGCAATAAAGGAAATTTAAAGGATTCAAAATTTAAAGGCTAATAAACATAAGATGCAAGCAAAATGTAAACAAGCAAAACTCAGAAATTGACAAATGGGTTTGGAATTGAATCATTTTATTTCATTCAAATTCAGAAGAACTACACCATATACAAAGAGTTCTGAAAATTAAAATGGTGTACAAAATCTCACTCAACACAGCCTTAACCACTTTGTGCTTCTGATTGAACCAAGTGAAACTGCCTAGCACACTAAAATAGACTTAATCCCCCTGACCGCTTTCTTCTTGTCGGAACATTTGAAACCTTTTTACAAATTGACTCTTTCTCTTAAACAAAAGAACTATCAAATAGGAAACTCTTAAAACATCACTCACATCTTTGAATCCTTCGAAAACCTAATTCTCGCCTTGAAAACCCCAAAGAAAAAATTAGAAACACGAAAATGACCTAACCCTTTCTTTCTTGCCTCGAATCAAGAATCACAAACCTAAAACCACTTTCGTTGTCCCTTTATTTGATTTTGTTCACATTTTCGTTCATTCACAATGCTACACCCCCTTCTGATTTTTTGATCTCTAAATCTTCTCCCTCCATCACGCATTAACCTTTTTCTTCATGGTGCATTAGGTTTTGGTTCACACACATCAGATTGTAACATCAAGGGCAATATTCGTGACTATCCAATATTTAGTGAAATCCGTGTTTTGGAAAAAACATAGGTCAAAGTCTTCCATTGACCAGTAAAGGACTAGTCTACAATAAGGAATAATTGGAGTCAATTCTAAAAAATGCAAAGCAAAAATGAAGGGCTTTTTGGCAATTCTGTCAGAAAAGTCCACCTCCTGACGTCACCAACGAATAAATCCTTTGGTAATTTTTGATAGATTTAGATTATCGATAATACCTATTTTTTTTGTAGTGTGAGGTATCAATTGTTTCAACTAATTTTGCAAAGTCTAGTTCACGACATCCATCATCTAATTCAAGCCATTTATCTTTTGATGATTCGTATGATTCAAAACATCCATTTTGTGATTCATTTCAGCCATCATTTTCATCATGTTCTCTAATATGGTTGCCCTACTATATCAATAGGTTGTGTTTGTTGTTGTTGATTGTAACGTCGGGAAACATTTGCATCAGTAGAAAATAAAAACGCAATATTCAGTTATTACAAAACCAAATCCTCCAAAATAAAAAAAATTACAAAAGAAAAATCCATAATGAAATTTAAGAAATTTGTCCCATAGTGATCCCCACTCCGTCTCTATGCATCTGCATGCTTACCTGCATCAACATCTGCTCCCATGTAACGAGTTACATGATCATCGCCAAACACACACAGATAGGGTGAGCTCATTTAAATAAATTAAACACATATCATAATAAATATAAATTACATCATCTCCATAACATAACCCAGGTTAGTATTTTTCCCTTTCCCCTTAGTTCTCTATTACAACACTTGCATTAGACGTCTATCATTTCTATTCTCTTTAGGTGTAATCAATGATCGATCTTCGCTGCACGAGTGTCTACTCGCCCTTCCGACTACAGGCCACCACCAGATAGTCCACACGTGGGAATAACTTTTCCACAACATCTCACTGTGACACCAAGTGAAGCTCCCTAAAACAAACATAAGTTTATAGTTGTTTCCAGACTACCAAAGCTCTATCAGAATGCACTAAAGAGGGCAATCACCCGAAACGTCGCCGTACGAGCCACAACTTGTGTAACGTCCTAGCCGGAAATTGCTAGATTCTTGTGTGGTCTCAATTTTGCAATAAGAGATAGAGTTGAATTGCTCCCCTACAATAATTTAAATGATCTTGTGCAAATGTGCATTAGGGTTGAGCAAAAACTTTTAAGAAGACCTTCTCGCAAGGATTCTTCTATCTCTTATCCCAAAAATGACCCACCAAAAGCATTTCAAAAGGGATTTTTCCAAAGCAAAAAAGTCTCCTCTTAAGAATCCCACAAAGGTAAGTGACAAAGGTGAAACCTACAGGTAGTGAAATCAAGTGCTTTAAGTGTTTAGGAAGAGGTCATGTGGCTGCCCAATGCCCTACAAAACGCACCATTGTGTAAAAGGGCAATGACCTCCATAGTAGTCAAGATGAGTCATCTTCTTCAAGTGACTCTGAGAGTTTTACATCTCAAGTGTCTTCCAAAGAAGATGCTTATCCAAATGAAGGTCGTCTTGTGATGATTAAGAGGCTTCTTAGCAATCAACCTAGTGCTCCTCTCAATGATCAAAGAGAAAAATATTTTCTACACTAGATGTGATGTTTTGAAAAACGTATGTCCTTTGATCATTAATAGTGGGTTGTGTTACAATTGTTGTGGCATAAGGTTGGTTGAGAAGTTGAACTTAGCTTTGATACTTCATCCCAAACTGTATAAACTTCATTGGCTTAATGAAGATGGGGATATCAAAGTTAAGCATCAAGTGGACATCAAGTTCTCCATTGGGAAATACAAAGTAGAATGATATGTGATGTCATTCCCATGAAAGCTTGTCACATTCTCTTAGGAAGGTCGTGGCAATTTGACCGTAAGACCAACCATAATGGCCATACCAATGAGATCACCCTTCTATATAAAGCTAAAAAGTTTGTACTTCACCCTCTCACTCCTAGTCAAGTTGCTAGTGATCAAACTCAAATGCGAGCTAGGAGAGAGGAAGAGAGTTCCAAGAACTCTACTTTAAGTCCCAAGAGTGAGGTAGGGGAATCTCCAAATTCCACTCCTAAGGTCATTTCTCATGAAGCACTTTTAACTCAAAAATCTTTACTCAATATGCTTCATGAAGAACAACCTTCTTATCTCCTCTTATGTCCCTCTTCCCTCACTTGCCTTTCAAGTCTTTCACTTAAGTATCTACCTCCTTCTATTGTTGCTCTTCTTCAAGAATTCCAACATGTTTTTCCTAAATATATTTCTCATGGATTACCTCATATTAGAGGAATTGAGCACCAAATTGATTTTGTGTCTGGGATAGTCTTCCTAATAGACCTGTCTATAGGACAAATCCAATTTAAACCAAGGAGATAGAGTCTCAAGTGAATGATCTCTTAGATAAAGGTTTAGTGCAAAAGAGTTTGAGTCCTTATGTTGTTCTTGTGTTGTTAGTGCCCAAGAAAGATGGTAAATGGCGCATGTGTTGTGATTGTAGACCTATCAACAACATCACCATCAAGTATAGACTTGATGACATGTTGGATGAGTTACATGGAGCAACTATTTTTTCAAAATTGATCTCAAAAGTGGCTACCATCAAATTTGCATCCAATAGGGTGATGAATGGAAAACCACTTTTAAGACTAAGTTTTGCCTTTATGAATGCTTAGTCATGCCCTTTGGCCTAACCAATGCTCCAAGTACTTTCATGCGCTTAATGAATCATGTCTTGAGGGATTGTATAGGTATGTTTGTTGTAGTTTATTTTGATGATATCTTAGTGTTTAGTGGAGTTTCAATGGTCATGATAGGTCACCTTAGGGATGTTCTTTCAATTCTAAGGGTAAATCAACTTTTTGCAAACATAGATAAATGTACCTTTTATGTAGATAGTGTAGTCGTCTTAGGCTTTATAGACAATAAAAATGGGGTAGATGTTGAAACAAAAATGGTCTACTCCTAAAAATGTTGGAGACATCTGTAGTTTTCATGGTCTTGCAAGCTTCTATGGAAGGTTTGTACCCAACTTTTTAACTTTTGCTTCACCTTTGAATAAGCTTATAAAAGAAGATGTTCTTTTTGTTTGGGCTGAAAGGCAACAACATGCTTTTGATGAGATTAAGGCTAAGCTCACTCAAGCTCTCATTCTTGCTCTTCCAAATTTTGAGAAAACCTTTGAGCTTGAATGTAATGCTTCAGGTGTTGGCATTGGTGCAGTTTTGTTACAAGAGGGTCATCCCATTGCATATTTTAGTGAAACATTGAATGGGCCCTCGGGTAATTATCCCACCTATAACAAGGAGCTTTATGCACTTGTCAGGGCACTTCATACTTGGGAACATTATCTTGTTTCCATAGAGTTCATCATTCATAATGATCATGAATCTCTCAAGTTTTTAAAGAGCCAACATGTAAGACCTGAGAAAAATAAATAAATAAATAAATATTTATTTATTAAATGCGACGACAGGAATCTTTAAGTTAATTAATGTGGAAAGAGAAGATAAGAAATAGTACTAACTCAAGTGGTTAAGAGTACTTGGTTATGTTAAGAGGACTTGGGTTTAAGTCATGTGTATGTTAATTATGTGTTAATTTAATTGATTATTATTATTTTATAAAATAATGGACTGTGATGAGTGATAATATAATCCTAGATGTATAAGAATTATCATGAAATGCGAGTTGGTTGAATTGGTTATACACTTGCTTTAAAATTATAAGGTTATGGGTTCGAATCTTGGGGTATGTGAGATAGGTTCTTTTTTCCAAATCTTTTTTTCTTTTTGGCATGAGGGAGAATGGTCAGAAAACCCTAGCTGCCATAGAGACCCTAGCCGTCATAGAGAGAAGCTAGAAGGGCTAAGAAACCACCATGTTAATGGCATTTGATGGCCATTAACCTTTTGATGGCAAAAAGGAATGTTAGGAGCGCAATTGGAGTGGGAATTCCAGGTAAGTTGAGATGAATAGTTCCTATGAAAGAAGATTTTAATTTTTTATTGATTGAATTATTGTTTACAACAAAAAAATATGTGATGCATTTGTTTTATATTTTAGAAATTTTGATTGTAATGATGATATGGTATCATCAAATTTTCGTTTGAATGTTAAGTAGGTGATTGATGAATTTTAGTGATACGAAATCTAATATAGCATGAATGCATTGAGGTTTTCTTGATTTGTGGGTGAATGATGCAAAGGAAAGTTTAGGGTTTATGTTTTTCTTTTATAGTAGCGTGAGTTAGGGTTGTAGTCTAGAGCTTTCATTTGTTTAGTTATATGAAAAAGTAGATAAATGTGGTGTTATGGTATGTTATAATATTTTATGAAGATATTTTACGACATTCATCATATAGTAATTTATATAATATTAAAAAAATCAAGGAAACAAATTAAAAAATATTAATTTTACGACATTCACTAAATAGTTTTTTTAATATAAATATACATATATATATATATATATATATATATATATATATATATATATTTAAAGAAGGTTAGAAGTGGGGTTGACTTTTTTTTTTGTATTTGATATTATATATGACTTATAGCTTTTGGGTATTAAGCTTTGGTAGTGACTAAACTTTTGGTATGTTGTAGTTAAGGTTTTAGAATAATTAGTAATTTTCTTTCGTAGTGTTTTCTTATAGAAATTATGATGTGGTATAATTAGTAATTTTTAATATATTATATAAGTGGGGAAGGGACTAGTTATAGGAAGTGGTTTATAAATGGGGATTCCAGAGGTGATTTTATTAATTTAGGTTTGTATTTAATTAATTGACTTTAGTTGCATTCGACTTGCAGGGTGCATGTTTAGAATTCTTCTTTTAATCACAACACATTTATTATTATTATTATTATTATTATTATTATTATTATTATTATTATTATTATTATTTTATTTTAGTACTATTATTGATGAGTGCATATTTTTGCTCTCATTTAATGTTTAATTCTGGGTATTTAATTGAATATGTGTGCTTAAAGATTTATTTAATTGGGATTTCCTATAATTGGGTTTATTGAGCATGAGATACAAAAACATGTTAAAAATAACTTTTTAGTTGCATAAATGTTCTTTGGATATTTTGAGGTGTGTTAGTGCAGCTGCAGCTAAG
>Ga0214543_1013447_pt1 | contig 10269 bp, 6 predicted proteins | sample CNSS2metaG_FD_160094 | JGI IMG/M metagenome (GOLD analysis project Ga0214543, IMG submission 160094) | Root nodule microbial communities from cowpea collected in UCLA plant growth center, Los Angeles, California, USA - CNSS2 | ecosystem: Host-associated > Plants > Roots > Nodule | place: USA...
GATGCAGATTTTGCGATGTGCCTGGAAATAAACATTTGCGTGGGCTAAGCCCACGCCAACAATTATAAGGGAAATTGTTTGCGTCGGCTAAACCCACGCAAAGCCCTCTATTTTAGATATTTTATTTAAATCATTCGTGGGCTTGACCTACGCATAGGGAATCATTCGTGGGCTTAGCCCACGCAAAATTTTGAAAAATTTTCAGGTGTTCGTGGGCTTGACCCACGCATACGAACTTATTATTTTATTTTTTTATATGTTTTCGTCGGTTGAGCCGACGATAAACAAGCAGCAAATGTTCGTCCCCATTTGGCCGACGCAAACGAGTTTTGCATCCAGGAGATGGGCGTGGTCCATGTTACCGTCGCTGGACCGACGAGATCATGCTCTTTTCGTCGGTTTTACACTAGTAAAGTCCGATTTTGGCCGACGAAAAAAACCTACATTCTTGTAGTGTAATTTATTCTACTAAAGTAAATTTCCTATAAAAAAAACTTGAGTAGATAACTAATAAACCAAAAAGGCAATGTATCTTTTTTTCCTAATGTTTGAAAGGAATATATGGGTGATTTTTCTTCATTTCCTATACTTACCATTAAAAACAAGTATTTTTTAATTCTATTCTTTTTTTTTTAGTGTCTTTGGAACCTCTATGTTTAGAGGGTTGTATATATTGTCCAACTTTTATATGACTGTTACTTCATTTTGGTTCATTTGTTAAGTATTCTACTAAATGCCAATGAGACTTGGGATAAAATCTTGTTTTTTCTTTTTTTAATCAACAATATTATATTTATATATATTTATGCGAGACACTTGAGTTGAGATACCTCAACCTTAATGATCTTTAAAAATTAATAAAATGGCTAAAAAGAATGGTTGAGAGTGAGAATAATTTCTTTGACTTAGGGCTCATGTTCTTTATTTTTATGAGGTTTTATATTTCTCTTGAAATTTCATTGTCTTTTTAGAATATAGCAACGAGAAACACTTAAATTATTTTTTGAATTAATTATTATTTTATTAGTTTAGTGTCACAATTTTATTTTTTAGATTCTAATGTATGAGCATTTTAGTTTGTGAATATGTTTCTGTCGGTAGTAGGTTTTAAAAGGTATTTTTTATTTAACATAAATTTTACAAGGAGTAGATGACCAGTAAAATAAATAAAAATAAATTTTTATTTTACGTGTATATTCATACTTAAGATTTTTAGAATATAACTAGTACAATATCAACAGTTGTTTGTCCTACTTAATTAATGTTACATCAAATTTAACATTTTTATTTAAACATAAGATGACATATAAAATATTACAGGTGCAATATTTGAAATTTAATTTTTCCAGAGTTATTTATAAATTTTGACATTTTGTAGGTTTTTGTTACAGAATAAAATTTTCACTAACCTATAACAAAGGTGTTTAAATTTGTCTGGATATTTCTGAAAGAATTACAACTAAAATATTATTTTTATAGGAATTATGTTTATTACGAGTAAAAATATCATTTGAAAAAGCTTTTATATATATATATATATATCCAAAGGTTTTGTATATCTTTGGAATAAATATTATTTATTCATTTATAAAATAAAAGTAACTATTTCAAGTCTTGAAAAACAAAGAAAAAGTATTTTAAAGTATCAAAACAAAAATCAACAAATTTTATTAAGATAAAAACAAAAATGAATTTTTTTAAGAAGAAAAATATATTTTTTTATCGAGACTAAAATTATAAAAACTATTTTACAGATATAAAAAACATATCTGAACAAGAAATGGTATCCTTGTGTCATTAATAGGTTGGATGAAAAAAAAAACTTTTTGAGAAAAAAAAAAGGAACTACACATACTTTAAAACAATATTATCTTTCATGATGATTTTCCTAATTATTTAGAACAGATCTTTAAAAGTTGTAAACATATTTGCTGAGTTCTAATTATCTGCCTTTTAAGATTTTATATACAAATAAGAAACGACAAACTTTCTTTATCCTAACTTGGTAAACAAACTGCACAAGTACAAATAAATAAATAAATAAATTAATTAATTAATAAAAAATAATGATATAATTAATTAAAGAATATTAATTATAGATTTTTTTTACAAACTTAATAATTAAAAAAATGAGGGATTAATTTATATTATTTATTAAAACTTAGTCAAAATAATAAAAGTTGTAGATATTAATACATAATTTAGTGGGTTTTAGTTATGATTTTATAATTTTCAGAAGATGTGTTAAAAGGAATGTTTCAAATAATGCACAAATCTGTAACCAGCTCTTCATACATTAATTAATTCCTTATTCTTGATAATAATACTTTATATTTTTTTATATATCAATATAAGACATTTTTATATTTTATACTATTCATTCTGTTGTCCATTCAAAATTGCCAACAACAGAATGTTTCTATATTATCAATAAATTAAACCTTTGTATATTGGGATTAAAGTTTACTTTGTAGTACTTATGCAATAAAGTTATTAGTTTGATATGTTACTTTGATGAGAAGGTGACAATAAATATATAATAATAAGAGATTTGTTACTGATAGTTGTATATTTTGTTAAAGTGTTATAAGTATTATAATTTTCTTAAACTATTTAAAGGATTTAAAGTTTTTTCTTCCTGGCATAATAGATAAGCATGATAATTTATTTTTCCTTTTATAGGTTTTTTTCTTGCTTATAAATATGGTCTATTTGTTAGACAATAATGTATCATCATATAATATTTGTTAAGAATGGCGTCTTGTTCTTCAAAAGCTTCATTACATGTCATGTTCTATTTCTTATTCGCCATTTATTTTCTTAGTTTTGAGCATTGCTGTGTTGATGCAAACTCAACCCTAATTGTTCATAATGCTACTACTGTTTCGTCAAAAACAATTCCAATTCCTGACACTTTCCTTGGAGTATTCGTTGAGGTACTTTTATATATATATAAAGATGGTCATGATTACACTTTCCTTGCATCTCTATGTTTTATTTTGTGAATTATGTCAACTACCTCTGTTTGATTTTTAGTTATATAATTACTTATGTAATCGCATACGAATTAAATTTTCTGTATAAGTTAATTATTATGTTTATTAACTTATATATAAACATATACAATTTTTAGTTTAAAACTGAATTTTTAACTATCAAGAAACTTTTAAATAAAAGATTAGTTATAACAAATCTAATACATACAAGAAAAAACCAATTGCATTTGAATTTCCTAAAAGTAACCAATTTCATTGAAATTATTTTTGCAGGAGATTAATCATGCTTGTGCCGGAGGACTGTGGGCAGAACTTGTTCGCAATAAAGGTTATTTCCTTAATTCTAAGTTTTCTTAATCTTGTTTTTTCATTCCATATCGAAGTAAATTAGATTTCAGTATATTTTAACCGATTTTTGAATTTTTCTGCTAATAATATTAGGATTTGAAGTTAGAGGCCCGAACAATACCTTGAATGTTTGGTCAATTATAGGAAATGAATCATTCATTTCTGTATCAATTAATGATAGCTCATGTTTTGAGCGTAATAAAGCTGCATTACAAATGGAGGTGCATTGTAATGATAAGAACCCTTGTCCAAGTGGTGGCGTTGGTATTTCTAACCCTGGTTACTGGGGCATGGTAAGCAAAATTATAATATATATTTCATATTCACACATGCACGTATTTTTCTTAAAAAATAAAAAATGATATATTAACAAACTCACATAACATTGTGCTTTTATTTCCATAAGAAATTGAGAAAATGTTAATAGTTTATTGTATGAATGAATTTTTGTCGTTCTAAAACTGCTCCTTTCGTGATCAGAATATCGAGCAAGGAAAAAGGTATAAGGTGGTGTATCATATTAAATCAGAAGGAGAGGAAGGAGACTTTAATTTTCAACTTTCATTCACAGGTGTTGGTGTTATAGAGGTCTCATCAAATATAACGTAAGTTGATATTTTCACATAATTAAAAGACATTGTTGAAATTATTGTCGGAGATCACACTTAAAATCAGTGGTACAAAAGATAATTCCAATCTTATTTTACAAAACTTATCGTATCATTCGTGATTGAATCGTTGAAAATAAAAGTGAAGTTAAAAATATTTGTTGTGATGGTTCAGGCAAGTTCCTGAAGATGGAAAATGGAGAAAGGTGGAGACAGAGGTGGAAGCAAAGGCTACGAATCACTATTCAAGTCTTCAAATAACGACAAGCAAGGGAGGGAGTTACCTGTTTGACCAAATCTCAGTCATGCCATTGGACACTTACATGGTTAGTAATTATTAATCTATTTTGTTTTATTCTTCTTTTTCTTCACATGAATTAAATATCTTCTCTTCAAACAGGGTCATGGCTTCCGAAAGGATCTTTTTCAAATGGTGGCAGATTTGAAACCAAAGTTTATGAGATTTCCTGGTATGTTCAGATTCTATGTGATTTAGATATATATCGAGGTAGCAATATATAAGATTCACTTAATAATTATAAAATGTAATTAACTCTGTTTATCCTTGTCCATTGCATTAATTAGGTGGCACCTACGTTGAAGGATATCATCTGCAAAACAAATATCAGTGGAAAGATACAATTGGAGCATGGGAAGAGAGACCAGGTCACAACAATGATATTTGGAACTATTGGAGTGACGATGGAATTGGTTATTTGGAATATCTCCAAGTGAGTATTTATTATTCTTGGAAAATAACATTTTGATAATTAAATTTTGAAAATTTTCTTCTACAACTTAATATCTTTTAAATAGTTTTGAAATATAAAAAAAAATAAAATAATGAAAAATTATTTAGAAAATGTTATTTGAGATTATAAGAGAATTGTCAAAATTTAGTTAAAAAATCAATTTTGATTGTTTTTTTAAAACTATGATTAAAATTTTCCTACTTTATTTAAATAAATATAATGATTTAATATTTGTTTTGCAGCTAGCAGAGGACCTTGGTGCATTGCCCATATGGGTGTTCAACGCTGGTATATTATATAGATGTTCTTCTTGCCATAGCTCAGATTCATTCCCAACAACATAAATTTTTTGATTTTATCTTTGTTTTCTAACTAATTGTGTTTCTGATTTAGGTTTCAGCCGTAATGAACAAATTAATCCATCAGATTTGGGACCTTACGTGCAAGTATAATTTTCTTCTGATACTCATTTCTTTTTGGTATTCTTGAAACTGTATATACAATTGAGTGCTCATGTTTTGAAATCTTTGTATTAAAAGGATGCCCTTGATGGCATTGAGTTCGCAAAAGGGTCTCCTGAATCAAAGTGGGGTTCTGTTAGAGCTGGATTGGGACATCCTAAACCATTTGATTTGAGATATGTTGCCATTGGAAATGAAGATTGTGAATTTTCCAATTATCAAGGTATCATTCTATGACCACATATATGTCACGATTCTAAATTTATTGATTTAACTACTAAAATTTTTTATACTTTTTTTTTTTCTTTTTTGCAGCAAATTACCTTAAGATACATGATGCTATAAGATCTGCCTACCCAGATATTAAACTCATCTCAAATTGTGATGCTTCTGTCACACCATTAAAGCATCCAGCTGATTTGTTTGATTTTCATGTAAATATTAATTCTTGAACTTTCATTTGTTGCTTCAAATATTTGTGTTTTTTCATTTGTCAACTTATACTTCTCAATGTTTTGTTTTTGTTAGACTTACACAACCTCCAAAGACTTATTTTCCATGTCTACTCAGTTCGATCGCACCGCACGATCTGGTCCAAAGGTTTGATCAATTTTTAGTTTTAATGAACTCTATATTCATTGTTGATTTATGCATAGTTTGATATACGTGAATATATATAATGAATATAGGCTTTTGTGAGTGAGTTTGCTGTATGGAGAAAAGACGCTGGAAATGGAAGTCTCCTGGCTGCTGTGGCTGAAGCTGCATTTCTTATTGGCCTTGAAAAGAACAGGTTTAGTTCTTTTTTTTTCTTTTAATGTTTTTTTTTTTTTTTTACATTAACCATATTCTAACATGTTTTTTTTATGTTTCTGATGCAGTGATATTGTCGACATGGTTGCTTATGCACCACTTTTCTCAAATATAAACGATAGGAAGTAATTTTCTACCATTTACCACATTTTTTATCTACCCAGAAGATTTTATTGGCTGGAATGTATAAGATGAGGTTGATGAAATTATTGTGTGTGATTTTTCAGATGGATTCCCGATGCAATTGTGTTCGACTCTTATCAGATGTATGGAACACCCAGCTATTGGGTGCAAAAGCTTTTTGTTGAGTCTAGTGGAGCAACATTTCTCCCCTCAACACTCAACACTACTTCATCTAATCAACTTATTGCATCTGCAATTAGTTGGAAAGATTCTACAGAGAATAAAAATTACATAAGAATAAAGGTAAGATTCTGAAACAATATAAAAACATGTCTTTAATTAGATTAGCTTTGATAAAGAAATGTATGTTTGAGTTGTTGAATTTGATCTGCACAGGTAGTAAACTTCGGAAGAGGCACAGAGACGATTGACATAAGCATAGATGGGTTCCCAGTGGGACAACAATTTGGTTGTACAAAGACAGTGCTTACATCAGACAACGTAATGGATGAGAATTCCTTCGCACAACCTACCAAGGTACCTTTGCTTTTTTCTCAAAACTCTGTTGAATACAAAAGCTAACATCAATTACTGACATTTGTTAATGATTTTTTTTTTAATGTGATTTATAATTTATGTTGTTTTCATTTTAAACGCAGGTGGTGCCACAAACGAGTTCGGCGGTGAATGTTGAAAGCAAGATACAAGCAATTCTCTCACCCTTTTCGGTCACATCATTCGATTTCTTAATTTTATGAAGATAATTACGACATAGATTAAGTCCGTTCCAGCGGAGAGAGATTTTATGCCCTTTTTATATTATCAATAAATTGTAATATATGGCCTATTCCTTTCGTTTCAAATATTTACGATGCCTCATTTTATTTCAATCCTCTTCCCTCCTTTTCTTTATCTATTGTCTCGGGCTTTTAAATAAGAAAAATATCAGTTATTAAAGCACAATTGCATTGGATTAAGTTAATTGTCGATCCATTATTTGAATTTTTTACTGATTTTTTTTTATTGCTCTTTTGTTGTACTTTCAAATCAAAATATATCGATGATCATTAAATTTAAAATTTTAAAATATATTAAAATTATCTTTAAAGTATTAAAATAATATGTTTTTAATATTCAGTAAAAAAACTCAACAGATATATTGGAATCTAATATACATTCAAACGAATGTTATTTTTTAATAGTTTCATCGGTTTAGAATTGTCAAAAAGTTAAGTGTCATAATTACTTAAAATATTATATCAGATTTTGTTTTATCTTTGTTTTCACAATTTTTATACAATGAACTATCTTAATTTATTTTTAATTATTATATTATGATAATCAAATTATTATTGTCATTGGTTTAATAAGTTATTACTTTTTTTTCATAATTTTGATTGAGAAATAGAAGTTTGAAGTTTCAAGAAGAAGGAAGTCAATTATGGGAGGTTTCGTTTAACAAGAACTTATGCATCTAAAGGTCTAATCCTTATTAACTTTTATAAAGAGTTTAAATAGTAACATACATCGAACAATCATGATAAGAAAATGTTTTATTAGCAACCAATTGTAATGATTAAAAATTATTAATCACTTTAGTGACCATTTTAGATACAAATTTATAAAGTATAAAATTATTAATTACTGAAATAGTAACTATTATGAATAAAAAATTATAATTGATCATTAAATTGGTCTTTAAAATTAGCTATCATTGTTTTGGCTATTAAAGAAGATTGGTCACTAAAAATTAGCTCCCTCGATTTTGGCTACCAAAATGAATTAGGTTCTAAATTGGTCTCTAATTAATTAATGACTAATTTAGTGACCAATTATAATTATTTATTTATAAAAGTAACTATTTTAGTAACCGATAATTTTTTATTTTTTAAACTAGTATCTAAATTTGTTACTATAGTGACCAACAACTTTTGATAACTAAAATTAGTTAATAATGAAGCATACATTTTCTTGTAGTGAAGCTAGTAAGATAGATATATGTATTATTACATGAAGTTTGTAATGCATGTCTTGTGTGAGCTATAGCTTATCATATCATTAGCTCAATGAACTTTTACACATTGAGATATCTTTTGTAACCAAAATCGTAATCATAAAGGTATTCTAGAGATAAAATCAATCTGATTGATAAATTTGTAATATCATATACGTTTTGAATGACTAATGAAAGGATTTTTTTATATAAAAAGTTTATATTTTACAATACTTATATCAGAACATAAAAAAAAAACATAAGAAATTTGTTGTGATTTATAATATAATCATGCTTTTATTATTGTATGTTTTTGAATTGTTTTCTTATGAAGCGAAGATAGAGTTACAAAATATGTAAATTTTTCTTTAAAGATTCCATTCAAATAACACAACGCATGATCTACATGTTTGATATTGAATATTGAAGAAAATCCAAGAAAAATAAGATTAAGCATCGATTATCTTCGACAACCTAAATAAAGGATTCAAACTAAAAGTTGAAACACACATAAGCGCTTTATATTTTTCTAGTGTTCATAAGTTGCTAAGTATTATTTTGTGGTTGAGTTAAGTCTTTGCGTTTATTCAAAACGTGAAGTAACTTAATGACTTTAAATTATATTTTATATTAGCACTAGTGCAGAATGGGCTTTTTAACTCGCCTTATAGGCCTCGGTTACAGCGGGACCGAAGCCTATAAGGAGGCGGTGGCATTTTTGAAATTTTTCTCAGCATTTTGCCTCGGGTCCCAAATCAACCGAAGCATATAACCAGTTTTATGCTTCGGTTCTCAACCAACCGAAGCCTATAACCCATCTGTGGCCCCCAGATTTACAAAATTGCCACTGACAGCACACACTTTGGCCTCGGGTGTCAAAGGACCGAGGCCTATAACGGAAGATTTGGCTTCGGGTGGCGAAGAACCGAGGCCTATCGTTCTTTCTGCCTCGGGTGTTTACAGAACCGAGGCCATATCCTTTATTTATGTTCCCAAATCGCGCGAACCCTCACTGTTCATCATCTTCTCTCTCGCGAAGGGATCCCCCACCGTGCCCTCCGTCAGGCGACCTCTCCATCGCCGATTGCGCCTCCGTCCACGAAGTTTAGGTCGTCGGTCTTGCTCCGCCACCGAACAACAGGCGAAAAGGAGGCAGCCACCGTCGCGCCACCGTCGAAAAGGAAGCAACCACCGTCGCACCACAGTCCAGCCCTCGTTGCGGCCTCCGTCGCGCCACCGTCGCTCCTCTGTTGCGGCCTCCTGCGCGCCACCGCTGCCTCTGGTTGTGCGTACGTCGCGCCCTCCGTCGTGCATTCGTCGCCCCACTTCGCCACGGTTCCCCACAGCCACCACTTGGCGACAAACATTGCACTGCTGCTCCGTGTGACTGCTCCGGCGAGTATCTTGCGCCTCATTCGCCATTTCCAACCACCGTTGCACCGCCAATTCTGTCCGGGGTAAATTCAAAACGCGTTATTTTTTCTTTCGTTTTGTATATTTTTTTATGATTTAGGTAATTGTTTTGCATTTTGATGACATTTTTGGTTGATTTTTGCGTTTTTCTTTTGCTATTTTTACGGTCTCTTATTTATTTTATTACCTCTTATAGCTCTTGAAGACCTCAGTATCGTGGGTATGCATCATCTTCCATTGTCATTCAATTTTCACGCTCCCAAGTTCTTAATTCTATTATTTTGTAAGATTTTGTTGTTTATTATGTATTAGTAATATGTTATATATATATATGTATATATATTGATGATGCTCCTTTTTACTAAAATTAACCTACAAAGCAACTTAAACAAGGATTAACATGTTGGCTTAAGTTAAGTCAACTTTGGTCAATGAGTCAACCCTGGTCAAAGGTCAATAAGTCAACCAAAATTGAGTCAATGAAGTCAACTTAGGGAAATCAAAAAATTAAGATGGAAAATAAAGAAATAGACATAGAAGAAGGATCATCCCCTTTGGTCATGCTTCTTGTAATTCTTCTTGGAGGAGTCTCCATGGGTCCTTGAATGGTCAATCCTTCATCAAACATATTCTTCTTGTCATTATTCAATTATTTATTTATTATTTTACACCATTATTCAAATATGTTATTATATTATTATTGAATATTATTATGTATTATAACATATTATTATATTAAGAACCATCATAGCTTTTGAACTT
>Ga0214543_1013455_pt1 | contig 10265 bp, 2 predicted proteins | sample CNSS2metaG_FD_160094 | JGI IMG/M metagenome (GOLD analysis project Ga0214543, IMG submission 160094) | Root nodule microbial communities from cowpea collected in UCLA plant growth center, Los Angeles, California, USA - CNSS2 | ecosystem: Host-associated > Plants > Roots > Nodule | place: USA...
AGTGTGTGTGTGTGTGGTTATTTAATTAATTAGGAATATTTTAATAATTTAAACGGGGACGGGTAATATGGCGGGGATATGTACATCCCCATACCCATCCACATACCAAATTGAAAAAGTCGAGGATTCCCCATACCCATACCCATACCCATACCCAATTAATGCGGGGATTCCCCGTCAAAACGGGGACGGGTTCGGACCATACCCACGGTGACGGGTTTATTTGCCATCTCTACCTATGATAAGATAAAAATAATAATAATAATATAACGTGAAATTTTCAAAATCGGAAAAATATCACAATTGTTATTCAACAATAATCAAATAATAATATTATGTGAAAAGTTGTACAACACATAAAAAATTCTCTCATGTCCTTTAATTCTAAGTATATTCACATTTTTCAAAACAATAATTTAACTGAAATCTCGCAACAGTTAACTACAAAAGTATAAGAAAATTCAAATACAAACTTAAAATGTCTTTGATTTGAGGTAATAAACATCATGGAGAGAAAGATATTTGTCCTCCATGAAGCTCCTTGGAAATGCTGCAACCACCAAAGTACCACTAGACTTTCCTGCACCTTGCCTGAAGCACAGCAGTCCTTGTTGCTCTACTGTTAACCTTCACCGTACACTGTGTGAGTTACTGCGAGCTCCACTATGAAAAGCTCTATGGATCCACACTCGCACCTCGTTGGAACTCCACAAATCCAACTGCAAATTCACCCTGCCAACATGACACTAATAGTGATCCTTCCATCAAATTTCTCTATCTCACATTTGACAACACTTGCAAATGTCATTGCAACTTCAGCAATCAATGATGATTCTTCAGCAATAAGGAATTCATTTTTTCTAATGTGGAAGATCAAACTAAGTTGCAACCATTGAGCATATTAAGAATATCTTATCGAACCATAAACTTTTGATACCACTTTGATGAAAAAATGCAAGAGCATGAAGAACATCATTATCTGTATCCTCGAGAATCATCCAACCAATAGAAAAATAAGATAAAAAACAATCAACACAAAAATATAACATGAAAACTCTAAAACCGAATAAAAAACCACGATCATTGTCCAATGACAACCAAAAAATAACACTCTGTGAAAATTTATACAACATCATATCTCTTGACTCCAAGTACACGCACTCTTTCGAGAGAAACAATTTAACTTAAACTTCACAACATTCTACTATAAGAAAAGTCAAATACAAATTAAAATATCATTGACTTGCGATAAGAAACATTTACTCCCTTACTTATCTCAAATAATATGAATCCAATTAACGACAAAATTGTAAACAATTTGGTTAGGAATGAATTTTTTTAACAAAAATTCAATTTAAAATTGTTAGAAATATTTTAATATAATGTTAAAAAAATAATTAAAATAAAAAACTTACTGTTACTGAAGTTTTTATAGACCTTTAATTTATGGGTTAATGGTTTTTATGGCTAACGACTATATTCTTATTACTATTTACTTCTTTGTCTCCATTTTCTACCTATAAATACCACCTAAGTGCATGACCCAACAACAACAGAAACAATAAAAACTAGAGTTGTCTAAAAAGTGTTCTTCTTTTCTTTTCTATATTATCTTTAAGACAGTGGTGTTCATAAGGTTCGGAGATCCTTCGCTGCACTCGATCGATCTGACGGGTTGTTGTATCTTGGGAGAGAAACGCATATGATAAGAAACACATATGATTGTGAATTGATATATTTGTTTAGCCCTGTGCAGTAGGGACGTTTTCTCTCTAAAGACAGTGTTATGCGTGCCTCAACCCAGGATATTTCTACTCCTTACCTTTTATCTTTTATTTATTATTGTTATTATAATTGTTGATCTCTGATTAATATTCATTGTTTTATATATTGTCTCAGTATTATTATTGATCTAATAATTATTATTATATCATTTTATATTTTTATTATTATTAATATTATTTGAGTAATATTTTTTAACAAAAATAATCAAAATTGATGATATACTAAAATATTAGTTTAACCATTTTTTTCATGTTTTACGAAAACACCTTTAAATATTGACTCAATTGAAATCTTAAAGGTTTACCTTTTTTTTCCTTCTTTCTCTTTTTCATTCCAATTGCTGAGCCATTTCTTATTTCTATGTTCTGAAGGCCAAATTCTTTATTTTACTTGTGGTGTATTGTAAAATTGACAAGCCCATAGAATACTTTCTACTTACTCATACAACTTCTGCCCAATGGATTGATTAATACACCCACATATTTTTTTGTTAAATTCTTTGAATGAAAGCTTAGTCAGGGGTGAACTATTATCTAATTTATTGATTATGATATTCATTTAGTTTAACATGATCATGAATGATGATATGCTAAATTTTTTTTATATAAAAGAAATGGCATTTTATAATATTTTTTCTATCAATAGAAAAAAAATCTAAATTTTTTAAATATTTGATAAAATAAATTTTTGTAATAAAGACTAAAATACTCAATTTATATCATATTTACAAACTTAAATAAGTCTAAAATAAATTGTTAGAGAACTAAATAACGTGAAAGATAAAATACAAGAAATATAAATGGCAGGGGGAAAAGTATATGACAAAAATTTATAAAAGACAAAAGAAATTTTGTAAGAATATCATTCTTGATAATTTGTTTGTCATTTTTCCATTTTACAATACTTCTTAATAAAGTATAATTTAATCATCCTTAATTTCAACTAATAAAGTCAATCTATAAGCAATTTAAAATTTCATGTGCAACTTATAATGTTCCATGTCTTTATATGAAAACTCTATTGATTAGTATTTTGGCATAACTCGCATATTTCTTATATATAACTTTTTAATCATGGTTTTTCTTTCTTTTTCTTTCTAACTCTATATGAAAAGCAAATTATTTATACAGAAGACTCTTTTATCAACACTTAATCCATTATTTTGATATCCTTTTTATCTAAGTTTTTTCTTAAAGGACTTTGTCGATTTTGTTCCATCTTGTTGTTTTAGTCAACTAGTTTACTTTTACCCATTCCTTCCTATCAACATATACTTTCAATACAAATTTTCTGTAAAAACATACTTTATTTTAATGATAACCAACTCTACATAAATAACTTTTGTAAAAATGTTTTTAACATTATGAGTTTTTTTTTATAAAGCTTATATTAATTGAAAAAAAAAGTAAAGTAGAGATCCAAACTCACAATTAGTAAAAAAAAAAATGAGAATTATTGAAGATTTTATGGTTTTATTTAACACCTCGTACATATTAGAAAAACCATTTTTGACAATTCTAACAAAATTAACATGTGATATGACACTAATTATTACTCTTTTATTTATATTTTTTAAGGGAAAATATGTTTTTCGTCCCTGTACTTTCAGTTGATTTTGGAAATCGTCCCTGCTCGAAATTTGGTTACATTTTGGTCCCTGCGTTTTCAAAACGTCTGGTTTTTGTCCCTATTTTTGGACGACGTTAAAAACCTGTTTGCGTGGCAAACAACGTTCCACATCAATTGTAGATCTTTTGACACTTGTGCTGACACAGACACATGTCTTAGGAATTAATTTTTATTTATTTATGTTTTAGGTTTAGTTTTACTGCCCAGTGACATATCTATCGAGTTTTTAAACTTGAAGTGAAGTTCTATGGCAAGAGAGATATGAAAGAATTATAAGATAAAAATCACTTCTAGTGAGAATGGGAGATACAATTGACGAAGAGAGGGTTGTGTTGAACGAAGGTTAGTGTGTTGATGTTGGTGGTGGAGGAAGTAAATTTTGGGGAATAAGGTTTCTTGTTGTTCTCCCTTTCGAAATATGAAAGAGTTATGGATCGATTATGTTCAAAAAATATGTGGATGTGGGGAAAAACTATTGCTTTTGAAAGCCACCACCACGAAGAACAATGATAGATTTTTCTAGAGATGTAGAAACTGGACAGTAAGTAGTAAGTATCACTTTTTATAGTGTGCTGATGAGGAAGAACCTGTTTGTGTTAGAAATGGGCTTTAAGCCTAACTCAACTCCAAAAAACCAGCTTGTAAGGTGAGGTTTGCACCTCACTCGATAGCGGGTGGAATAGAATGTCTAAGAAATTTCACTAGGATATACTTTTTTTAAACAATGGCTTTGATACCATGTTAGAAGTGGGCTTTAAGCCTAACTCAACCCCACAAAACTGGCTTGTAAGGTAAGGTTTGCACCTCACTTATATACTATGAAATTGTCTTATCTCTAGTCGATATGGAACTTCCAACAGTTTGGGGCAAATTAATGGAGAAAAAAGAAGAAGAAAATTGTTCTGATAAGGAGAGAATGATTGTGGATTTGCTTTAGAAGAGTGTTAAGCTAAAGAAGAAGTTGATCGAAGAGAAAAAAATGGGTCAAATTAAGATGTGACTTTTCTTAGTTTCATGGGCATTTACTGTTATGGTTTGTGTTTTATTTGTGATGAAAATCAATTGTAACATTTAGTTTGTTCATGTTTACTCTGTAATGAATGGTGTTGAATTAAGATGTTAGTTTTGTGGGTGTTAGCAGTTCATTCCATGGAAGTCTTATTTATTATCAGTTTGTGGTTAATTATAAAAAATGACATATAAATGGTTAAAACTTTGGGCATTTGAAGCAAGACTTGACGGCATTTTAGTGACCAGTTCCTTATGAGTCCATTTGGAGTTTTTTTAATTCCCTTTGGCATATAATTGTGTCAAATTTCGGCGCATAATTATTTAAAATTTTGGCATGAAGTCGTCCATTACTAAGTAGTCCATAACATGTGTTGCAATATTCAGCACAGAACATCTATTAAGTGGTTCAATATGATATAGATATTCAACACACAACATATTAAATTACCAAGATAACATAAATATAAAACCTACTTCATTTCTTAAAACACGTGTCAATGATGTCTCTACACAGGTGTCAAAAGATTTGCAACTGATGTGGAACGCCGTTTGACACCCAAGCAGGTTTTTAACGTCGTCCAAAAATAAGAACGAAAATCAGACGTTTTGAAAGCACAAAAAATAAACAGTGATCAAGTTTCAAGCAGAAACCATATACAAAATCAACTGAAATTACAGGAACTAAAAACATATTTTTCCTATTTTTAAACACAAGACATACTTATTGCAAATTATGATTAAAAAATATTTATAAAAAACACAATACAGTGTAAAAAAATAATACATTCTAAAAATATATTAGTCACATTTTCCTAGGTATAAGTTTCATTATCGTATTACAACTAAACAAAATACAGGATAAAGAAATGAAATGAAACCAATGTTATCATTTCTGTCTGAACAAACTTTTCAAAAAAAAAAATAGCAGAGAAAACTAGAAAAAGTTACATGAAACTTCAACCAAAATTAAAAATAATTTATGATAAATTTTTTATATAATTTTGTAATAAATTTGATATGATTTACTTTTTTCCAATTTTTGTTGTCAAAGTCCAAATCTTCTATCGTAAGATGTAACTTCAGTCGAAGTCGAGTAAATACGATTAAATTTAATTTAACTTTTATAATTTATTAATGATATAATGACTTTACTTAGTTACCTTACATGTCACCTTAAACCTCGTATTATAATTAAATATATTTGATAATTTTAATTTTAATTTATAATAAAATAAGAAATATAAATTAAACCATCAAATTCATTTATTTAGACAAATCCTGATTGAATTTTTTAATATGATATCATTTTAAATAAATATTTATATCTCTCTATTCTTTTCTTTAAATTTTTTATTATTTATATCTTTTGTCTTTACAATAACTTTCAAATCATTTATATATATATATATAGATATATAGATATATACACATTTATCATATTAGATAAAAAATAACAATAAAAAACTATACAACTATTTTATTTTAGTAAAAAAATATTTTTTATTTAATTATTGTAAAATAACCATAACCGACCACACTGTACAGGAATGAAGAAGCACGTATCTATGATTTGCAGGTGAAGCAGAACCCTCTCTTCCCAGCTATATCTATCCCTAAGCATTGGGAGAGTAATTTGGTTCGTAGCAACTCAATTCAACCCACTAATCACACACCATGCAGGTACACTCTTTTACCAATTTATTCCCGAGGCTGCAATACAATTTTTTATTTTAATTTTCAATTTTCCGATCCCTGGGTGAATTGGAGTTAAATAGGGTTTTTGAATTTTTTATACAAAAATTAATTTGGGCGTTTTATGCAGGCCAGTGATAGGTTTAATATCAACTCTCAGCTCGAGCATCTCCAAGCCAAATATGTTGGAACTGGTCATGCGGATTTGAACAGATTGTCAGTTTCGCTCTCACTCTTTTTTCCCTAAAATTCATTCTCAATTTGTTTTTTTTTTTTTTTTTTTTTTTTTTTTTATATTCTTTATATAAATTATTTGCCAATTGTTTGTTTTTCTTGCTTGTATGTGTTTGCAGTGAGTGGGCAGTGAACATTCAACGTGATAGCTATGCATCATATATTGGCCACTACCCTTTACTGGCATACTTTGGTATTGCTGAAAATGAATCTATTGGAAGGGAACGCTATAGCTTTATGCAGGTTATCTTTCTCTCTGGACATAACTTTTTTCTTTTGTTTCCCTTCAACTCAGTTTCATTTTTTGTTCTACTTTATAATAGAGGCGTCTTGTCTTCTACCTCTGATATTGAATCAGGTCTTTATCTATATCCACTAGTTTGTTTCACTGTCATCTTAATAAAAGATAAATGCTAGCAATACATTATTTTTTTCAGTGTTCTACTGTATTGGGAGAGTTCATGAACGAGGAGTGGGAACAGTTACTAGTGTAACTGAATGTTAATTTTGCCCAGTAGCATAGACAAGAGTGCGTTGCTAACATTATTTTAGAGTTAAATATATTTCAACCAAACAGGTTGTCTATGGGCTTTTGGGACAAAGGTGAAAAGAAAATCACTTGTTACTTGTAATGCTTTTCTGATAAAGTTGTTGAGTGCTGCTGTTATTGTTTGCTTATTGAGGAAGTGAACTTCGTAACCTTGTTGCATCCCTTTATTATTGTTATTTTGAATACCACTAATCCTGTTATTTTAGAGAGGCTGTCCTTTTTTATTTTATTTTTTCCATTTTTATATGTGAATTTGTTGTAGGTACATAGTTCTGTGAACTATAGATAAATGTTACTTGCTTATTAGTTTGCTATTTCTTTTCAGAGAGTGTTGTTTCTGATAACTAGGATACAAGTAATCAAATAAGGAAATTTGTAAAGACTGCTTGCACTATCATGTTCTATTATCAATTCAAGGGTCATTGGTTTCTATATAGCAAATGCATAATCAGACTTGTAGCCCAATATCCTAATTATGGGATTTTTATCTGTCTATTCAACGAAATATCCCATTTGGACTTACCATGTTCTGATTATTTGCAATCAGCAACTTGCTCATCTGCTAAGTACGAGTGATAATTATTTACAACTCTTTGTTAATTACCCCTGTTTTTTGGAGGGTGTTATTTTTGTGAATGGTGTTCTTAGCATTCTTGTCTTTTCTTTAAATTTGTCCCAGTGAGCTTGTGCTTAATTTCCCAACACTAATGTAAGACTGTGTTTAATAAATTTTGCATTCCTTTGTAACCATGAGAACCAGGCTATAGCTTACGCACTGTAAACGTGCAAAAGGTTTGCCTCAGTTTTTTTCTCAGTAAACCTCACAAATCGGTGGTGGCATGTTGCTCTGAACATTCTGAATGTTGGAGTGAAAGATAGCTAAAATTATAGAGAGTGATGTATAAAGAGACTGAAGTGGTAGAATAATGGAAAAGGTTTCTGTTATAGAGAATGAGAACACGGAGAATGTCCTTTTTTTTAATCGAGAATACTCAGTTTACAATTATCGTTCTCAATCAACTGCACTAATTTTCTGCACTCTACCTAACTCTTGCCTTATTAACTTCCTAACTAACCAGTGCTTATTTTTGTTCCTTCTCAAATAAACTCTCTGGATCCTACCCACCATATTATGTTGAGGCAGGAAATGGGTCTCAGGCCCAATATGGGTTGTAGATCTAACATGATGGATCATACTCTTGTATCATAAAAAATATCAAACAGTATCTTGATTTTATCCTATAGAATATCTACAATATCTCACCGCATCTCATCTTAGATTGTCTTATCTTCTTAGAGGGGTTTATGCTGTCTTTAGGAAGCTATGTGCTCTTTAGTATCTAGAGTCTATTGTTAGCATAATTAGATAAATGAGGCTTAATGCTTGTGTATAATTAAACCTGTAAAACATCCCAATATGAATAGGGTATTATTCAAATTCTTCCTTCGCTCAATAAAACATCATAATTTCAACACATACATTCATAACAGTGACCACCCAATGCCACAATTAGGTAGCATTTGAGCAATGTGAAGCTTCTTAATTGGAGATATGGGATAGGAAAAACACCACCCAATACCACAATTAGGTAGCATTTGAGCAATGTGAAGCTTCTTAATTGGAGATATGGTATAGGAAAAACATTACGGAACAGAGCTTTGTGGTGTGTCTGAACCTGCAACATGTTTATTCATCCTAATCCTATCAAGAGGTAGGGGACCTTAGAATTCTGAAAGGAATTAGCAAGAAGTATAATTTACAATTATCTAAAGAGTACTTATAGCACGAGACCCTTCTCTGATTTTTTCTTGTCATGTTAACCTTGTCTTTGGTGTCGTTGTTTACAACTCGTCCGTCATAAGCTATTCCTTATATGACAAGTTCTATCTTTTGTGCAGAAAATGCTCCTGCCTTGTGGTTTGCCTCCCGAAAGAGAAGAGGATTAATCACACAGTACAGTTTATATAGCCTTTCACATTTTATTGTGATGTGTTATCTGATGGAGGAAACAGATGGTTGTGGCCTTGATTACATATTGTAGTGATCTTTCTTTAGCTTGTGGGTGCTTAAGTATTTGTTAAGGAGCTTGGAAAATTTTCAAGATATGTCAAGTTTAGTTTATTCTTGAATCGTAAGTTTGTCTGTGTTTCTTAAATGGTGGCATCCAAGAAAATGTGATTCTCCCTTGAATGACTTTCATAACATGCACAATTTTTATGTTGCATTTTGAGTTTGAACTCAAGGAACAAGGTACACTACTTGCTAAGTGTATTGCTTGCATGTATAATTGTTAGTTAATATCTGAGTTTTTATCAGAATATGTGGCAAGTTAGATCATATAAGTTAATTAATATTACCACTCAGCAACGGATCTTAGTAATAATTGTTTTCTTCTGAATTTCAATAATTCAAACCCAAATTTGTGTAGAACTTGTAACTCTGCATTACCTAATTCTTTTAATATAAATTGTATTTTGTTTTATTAATATATCACCTTAGTAAATATTGACTTATTTTACCTACCATGATATATAGTTTTTTTTTAAATTATACTTTTAATATTTTATATTTATTTGTTACATTCATTTTTACCTTTAATCTTTTTAAAAAAAATATTTTGGTTCTTTATCTTTTGGTTATTTTTCTTTGAGATTTGGAGGAATTTGGGCTATTCAAAATAATTATTATTTGATTTTGGAACATGATTGGGAACACATTTTGAATGATTGAAATATGTTTTTCCATCCATCAAATGTAGTTGAAATTGGTAATTAAAAGTTACTAAAATTTTTATGACAAGGAATTATATCTTTGTAATGAGATACAAATGATAAGTAAAAATTTATGAAAAGATGTTGGTGCTCAAAGATCATGAGATTAGAGATATCTTTGTGATGAGATAAGTGTGCCCAATCAAAATACTATCAAGTAGATATGTCTAATTGTAAATGACTACTACATAGAGATAATATAAAGGAGATATGTGTTCTACTTCTTATATCGTCAATTGGAAGTCACAATAAATTTAGAGTTAGAATCTGGTTTATCTGCTGAGTGTTGAGTTTTTTTTGTGTTATTCTTTGTTTAACATTAAAAATAGTGTTTTAGTCACTAACACAAAAAAGTCTTTTAACGTCCGATATTTTCGACCTTTGACGTTTGTCCAAACACCGACGTCGTACTGGGTGACGTTAAAATAACGTTGGAAAACAAAACAGATGTCACTTAACGTCGGGGCAATAGGGGTCCGACGTTATCCAACGTCGGGGCCAAAAGCAGCAGACGTCAATTTTCGCGCTAAATGGAACCAAAAAACAGAGCAATTTGACTTCTGTTGGGCTCTGACAGACGTTAAATAACGTC
>Ga0214543_1013456_pt1 | contig 10264 bp, 9 predicted proteins | sample CNSS2metaG_FD_160094 | JGI IMG/M metagenome (GOLD analysis project Ga0214543, IMG submission 160094) | Root nodule microbial communities from cowpea collected in UCLA plant growth center, Los Angeles, California, USA - CNSS2 | ecosystem: Host-associated > Plants > Roots > Nodule | place: USA...
ATAAAAAAAACAAAAAAAAAAAAGAAAAAGGAAACGGTACCCAAACTAGGGTGTTGTGTTGCTTAACCAGGCGAAAATGGGGTAGGAGAGAAGAAGAGTCAAAAAGTTCCTTTCCATTTTATAGATCACAGCACATTTGTGAAATGAGGAAAAGAATGGTAAGAGAAAAAAAAAATGGGAAAAGAAGTTTCTTTTATTATAAAGCGTATTATAAAATGTTTTTTTTTTTTTTTTTAATTTCCATACTTGTAAGTAACCGGAGCAAAATTAAGTGGGAACACAGATACTCACACAAACTCTGCTTCTCGCACGTGACACGTTTAGCTAGCTTTGAAGGACGAATAGTGAGGTGAGGATGACGTGTCAAAACAGGAGCAAGTTAATGAAGTGCGAAGCACAGTACGAAATGTTTTAAGAGAGCATTAAAGATCAACCACTCTCCCCTATAACGTGGCACCATGACAGCCACTCAAAATAAAAACCAATACCCAACACCAAGACAAGAACACTTCCCACAAACCATCATCTTAAAATCTATCCACATCAAATCGCCACCGTCAATTCCATCCATCCAACGCTCACAAATCACCTCAAATCCCAAACGTATCCCCTCAAACAAACACACATACATAAAAAAAAAAAAATCAAACCCCTCTCACTGTCTCACTCTCACTCACCACTCTTTCACCATGAATTCTATTGCTCTCAAAACCTTCGTCGGGCTCCGGCAAACCTCGCCGGATGCACCGCATTTCGCCGCCCAGCCAAGACTCCCGCCATCTCACCGAAAGTTAAGGATTGTGGCCGGGAAATTCAGCCCGAAGCTGCAGGGGCGGAACCTACGAGTAGCGGTGGTGGGTGGTGGTCCCGCTGGCGGCGCGGCGGCGGAGACCCTGGCGAAGGGCGGCGTGGAGACTTTCCTTTTCGAGCGGAAGCTGGACAACTGCAAGCCGTGCGGGGGAGCCATTCCGCTGTGCATGGTGGGGGAGTTCGACCTGCCGCTGGACATCATTGACCGGCGCGTGACGAAGATGAAGATGATATCGCCGTCGAACGTGGCGGTGGACATCGGGAGAACGCTTAAGCCGCACGAGTACATAGGCATGGTCCGGCGCGAGGTGCTGGACGCTTACCTGAGAGAGCGGGCGAAGGAGAATGGGGCAAATATCATCAACGGGCTGTTCATGAAAATGGATATTCCGAAGGATAACAGCAGCCCTTACGTTCTTCATTACTCTTCCTACGATAACAAAACCGGCGGGGCTGGTGAGAAGCGTACCTTGGAAGTTGACGCCGTCATTGGTGCTGATGGCGCTAATTCTAAAGTCGCCAAGTCTATTGATGCTGGTGAATACGAGTACGCCATCGCCTTTCAGGTACTGCTATATTTTTTCTTCATCTTTTACACATTTTTTTACCATCATTGCATAGAGTTGTAGAATTATAAGGGACTTTATAACTTCTTGTGATGAATTTATAACTTCTTGGTTCTTGTCATTACCAAAATGAATCTCATGTTGTAAACTGTCAATTGGTTTCTAAAATTGGCACCATTATAGTCAATTTGGTCTTGACATTGTCAAGTTAATCAATTTTGTCCAGAAGCATAGTAAATCTGCTCTCCAGTGCTAATGATCTTATTGAACCACGCCAAAGCTACTCATCGAGTTGTCTAGTAGATGCCAAAGTAATGGATTCAGTTGTTGTGAAAGAAAAACTCAAGAAACTAAATAGATGTTTACTTGTTGTGAAAGAACAGAACAAATAACAATAAAGAAACTACATTAAAGTTTTTTCCTTACATATGAATGCTGTTTTTCTTTTCTGGGATGTAGGGAATTTTCTTCAGAGTTGGTAATTTCCTTTTTTTTAATAAAAAAAAAAGAATGTAGTTGCTTCTGATTTATGCATTACGATGGCGGAAGATGCACTGTATATGTGTTGCAACCTTGTAATTAATGTTATGTGTGGTTTTGATTGCATGATTTATCAGGAGAGGGTGAAAATTCCGGATGATAAGATGGCGTATTACGAGGACCTGGCGGAGATGTACGTGGGCGATGATGTTTCTCCGGATTTCTACGGGTGGGTATTTCCAAAATGTGACCATGTGGCCGTTGGCACCGGTACTGTGACACACAAGGCAGACATCAAGAAGTTCCAGCTAGCAACAAGGAAGAGAGCAGAAGACAAGATTTTGGGAGGCAAGATCATCAGAGTGGAGGCCCACCCTATCCCGGAACATCCGCGGCCGCGAAGGTTGTTGGGGAGAGTGGCTCTGGTTGGCGATGCTGCTGGGTACGTAACGAAATGCTCCGGAGAGGGAATCTATTTTGCGGCGAAGAGTGGTAGAATGTGTGCAGAGGCAATTGTTGAAGGTTCAGAGAATGGGAAGAGGATGGTGGAAGAAGGGGACTTGAGGAAGTACTTGGAGAAGTGGGATAAGACTTATTGGCCCACTTACAAGGTGTTGGATGTGCTTCAGAAGGTGTTTTACAGGTCCAACCCTGCGAGGGAAGCGTTTGTGGAGATGTGTGCTGATGAGTATGTGCAGAAGATGACCTTTGATAGCTATTTGTACAAGACAGTGGTGCCTGGGAATCCTCTGGAAGATCTCAAATTGGCCATTAACACCATTGGGAGCTTAGTTAGGGCCAGTGCCATAAGGAGGGAGATGAACAAACTTAATGCATGAGTCATCATCTCTCTCTCTCTCTCTATCTCTCTATCTCCGATACATTTATAATTCTTTTTTTGCATTATGTATTTCCTAGCGAACATCGTCTCCTTATGATTAAGTCATATCATAACTATATATGTACGTTTAAGCAAAAAGGGTTGAATTTTCACGCAACTCCGATAACAGAACGTTTGCACCTAATTAATAATCCAAAATCGGAGAGATCCAAAGAGGCAAAGGAGCGTTGTGATTATCAAGCTTTGATTCCTAGGAAAATGATTTGAGGCTAAATTTAATGATATGTCCATGCCAGTGATGTAACCATAAGCGCAACATGTCTCAAATTTTTCTTATTTTGATTATATATACTTTTAACCATGTGTGGCCTTTACCTCTTGGTTGTATTCAAGCGTCGAAGTTTGTACTCTAATACATGAGATTTCGTGTATTTGATACCAATCACCAAGCAATGCATTTTTGAAACTTTTACCAATAATGTGATTAAATAAAACAAAACAAATAAACATAGTATAAATATATAATTGAGCCTTAATTTTTTCTTATCAACTTTGGATTTAGTTATATAATTAATATACTCTCGGAAGAGTTTATACCCACAACTTATACGTAATTTCTATTTAGGAATTTAATTAATTACATGACCTTTTAAAACAATTTCACAAATAAATTCAGAAATTTAGTACCTTGAAACATCTTTAATAGAAATTAATTTCAAAAGTATTTATTAATTAAGACATTATCTTAATATAAATTTTGAGTATTAATTTTTTAAAGTTAAGGATAGTTATGAATTTACCCATTATGTTATGCATACGATAATATCTATTAGCTCTTAAATGGAAACTACCATTTCCTAGCACGAAATCAAACATTGTTGAGTGGGATTTATTAATGCTTTGTTTGAATAATAGGTAAAAAACAATTTTATCTTAGGTGATACCGTGAAAAAATATAAGCAATTATTTATCAAAACGAATCCATTGTTGATTTCTTAAGCTTTAAATCTTTTTTCTTCTTCAAAAATTCAATTGAACCAAATAAAAATTAAGACTGTAATTCAATTTCCGAAAAGAATTAGAAATAGACAAAAAAAAAAAAGATTTTAGCCGTTTCTTAAATAATGAAATATTTTTGTGTTTTAGAATTAAAAATACAATTTGAATGTCAGTTAAACTAAAAAGAGTTTTAAAAATACATTTTAATTTTTGAATCTATAAACTGAACTGATAAGATTAAAATAATAATTAATACATAAATAATTGATATAAAAGAAATAAAAAAATTGGTAAAATAAGAAGAGTGATGCAAGGACGTGGCAGCAGAGTGAAGAAGCGTTTTGTGAGTAGAGTAATTTTCTCTTTAGCGTTTGGTGAGGTAAAGGGTAGAGTGTGTATATATATTCGGCATTCGGCTGGTGTTTGCATTCCTCCACCATCCATACCAATCCAATCCCTCAGGCGGAGATTTCAAACCCAACTTTGCTTCTTAAATCTCTTCGTCTTTCTCATCACCGTTCATTCCCAGGTACGTTTTTCTCTTTTTCTCCGCCAGATCTCAATCCTTCACCCCCATCCCAGATCTGTTCATGCGTGATTCTCTTCTATTTCCCCTTTTCTGCTTTTCATTTCTCGCTTCTGTTATCAATGTGGAATTTCTTTCCAAATTATGCTCTCATTAACTAATCTCGACCATGCATGCTACTTTTCAGCTCTTTCCTTGCTGCATGTCGTTTCATTGAGCTTTTAGGTTCCAACCTGCTTTCTTTTTGCTTATATTGAATAATTTGTTGGGCTAGGGTTTAGCTTACAGAAATCTGTTGGAAAATAAATCTTGTGCTTTATTATTTCTTTGGGTGTTTTTTAGTTTTCAAACAGGTTTCTGTGGGTTAATGGAACGGACCTCGTGCCGTTTTTTTGTATCGCAGGTTGAGATGGCAGCGGCACCTGCAGCTACTTTCACTGTTGGATCCACCGGTTCCCTTGGCCAAAGAGGAAGCTCTCTTCCTCAATCAAGGTCTTTTGGGATGAAATTCAACTCGCAAAATCCTTTGAAGAGTTTCTGTGGCCTCAAGGCTATGTCCTCTGTGAGATGTGAGTCAGAATTTTCTTTCTTAGGTAACAAAAGTGGTTCTGCTCTGCGGGCATCTTTTACATCCAAGGCTCAGAAGGAAAACAACCAGAATTTCAACTACAAGTTGCAGCCTCAAGCTTCGTACAAAGTTGCAGTTCTTGGGGCTGCCGGAGGGATTGGGCAGCCGCTCTCGCTTCTTATCAAGATGTCCCCTTTAGTTTCCGACCTGCATCTCTATGATATTGCGAATGTCAAGGGAGTGGCTGCTGATATCAGTCACTGCAACACACCCTCACAAGTCAGGGATTTCACTGGAGCTTCTGACTTGGCAAATTGTTTGAATGGTGTGGATGTTGTTGTCATTCCTGCCGGTGTTCCCAGGAAGCCCGGCATGACTCGTGATGACCTATTCAACATCAATGCTGGAATAGTCAGGGACTTGGTTTCGGCTGTTGCGGATAATTGCCCAGATGCTTTTATTCAAATTATCAGTAACCCTGTGAACTCTACTGTGCCTATTGCTGCAGAAGTTTTGAAACAGAAGGGTGTCTATGACCCTAAAAAGCTCTTTGGTGTTACCACACTGGATGTTGTGAGGGCAAACACATTTGTGGCTCAGAGGAAAAACCTGAAGCTGATTGATGTTGATGTCCCTGTTGTTGGGGGCCATGCCGGGATTACCATTCTTCCACTCTTGTCAAAGACAAGACCCTCAGCGAGTTTCACTGATGAAGAGGTTGAGGAGCTGACGGTGAGGATTCAAAACGCTGGTACTGAAGTTGTGGAAGCAAAGGCAGGTGCTGGGTCTGCTACCTTGTCAATGGCATATGCAGCTGCTAGATTTGTCGAATCGTCTTTGCGTGCACTTGATGGAGATGGGGATGTGTACGAGTGCTCATTTGTGCAATCAGATTTGACTGACCTTCCATTCTTTGCTTCCAGGGTGAAGCTTGGTAGGAAAGGTATCGAGGCTTTAATTCCATCTGACCTCCAAGGGTTGTCTGACTATGAGCAGAAGGCTTTGGAAGCACTTAAGCCAGAACTCCAGGCCAGCATAGAGAAGGGGATTGCTTTCGCTCAGAAGCAAGCTGTTACTGCTTAACTTCATTTTGTCAACGGTGATTTCTTGGGTTATGAATTTATTTGAGCATAAATATAACGAGAAATTAGGTTGCGGATTTGTTGTAGCATCTTTTCTGCTTCCAGAACTTAGGATTCAAATTTTCCGTAGTGTCAATTCTACTTCCAGTTTTGTTAGTAGAACGGGAGGGAGCTTCCATCTCTGTTCTCTATAGCAAGCTTAGGTTTTGATAAAAATCTCCCAAGATGTCACCATTATAATGTAGAATCGGAGAAATATAAATGTTTGAATAATACGGCATTGGACCAGCTTTTGGTTTTTCATTGAATCATTTAGAATCCAGGCAAGCTCTGGCCTAGTTGAACATGCAGTTTACTTTTCGGTCATCGATACCGGATAAATGGGCCCTTTAGTTGAGGGATATAAATAGTCTGGCTTATAGAAGATTGCAGTTTGAAAATAATTGCATGACGAGGTGTTTTTTTAATCCCTGGACTCGTGAATTTTGAGTTGCATTGTAATTTCTTTTTATTAAAATAGTTTTCATGATCAAGATTGTCCGCGGTTAGTTATCTTACCTGGTTAGAATCAAGTAAATTCTTTATGATATTCTTTCTCAAGTCACTAGCCAGAAGTACGAGAGCAATTTTAACTAAAAAAAATGAGAAAAAACTGTCAGATGCTGTTATCTAAATGGAGTGCATATAAAATTGTTATTTGACATTAACAGGTTGCTTTGATATATATTTTTTGAATGGACAAAAGCTGTATCGTCAGAGTTGATCCAGTTAGCAGGGATTGTAACCTTGTCAGCACTTCGAGGAATGCCAATGTCAAGAAAAATCTTCATGTTATACAGGATGAACCTACCATAGTATTAGGTCAAATGACTGTAGCTCAGTGTACTATATCAATTGACCTTCATTATAAGCAAAAAGTTCTCCAAAAGCTTAAAAACAAAAATTCTCATGCCAACAAACAACAAATTTGCAGGATAGCAGATTTGATGTTTTGCAGGCCCCTGGTGTTTGGTAGGTCCACTTGTATTTAATGGTTGCATTTCAATTAAGCCAATATTTCACCAAGTTTCTACAAATAACCAGCAGCAAAGTTAGCCATTCTACATTTTAGTTGCCTTTTGCGATCATTTCTGTAACACTCGGCGGATTTTATCATCTGTATATAATTTCCCTACCAATGGTCGTTACATGAGCAGTGCCCTCCCCTGAAGTGGTGAAATCGATTATGGTCCCTAAGAAATACATCACGGTTGTAAACCCCGGAAAAAAGTTTTAGAAAATTGTGGCAGTCAACACATATACGGATATTACTGGCTACTCTCAGTGTTGTGGCAGGTGGAGTTGCAAGAACCCCAAAAGCAACAGCCAATTTTTCACTGTGATGTGAGAGCACATACCCCTTTTCTTTGTCATTCATCTTGTGTAACTCAGATGAAAGTTCAACAACATAACCAGCAATCCTCAGCTGATGATTAATCTCATCCAGTTTCTCATAAATCAAACGATTTTTTGAATGTGAACTGTCGTCCACAACAAACTCGTGTACTACTCCTTTCAATTCGATTGTGCTACAACCTGGCGTTGTTTGGATGGCTTTATCTTTCATCAATTTCCTCACCTCTGCTACCTTTTCCCAGTGTCCAGCTGAAGAATAAATATTCAAAAGTAAAACGTAATCCCCAGCTTCTTGAGCTTTCAATTCAATCAAATGCCCAATTACTTGTTCACCAAGTGTAACATGGCCATGAATCCTACAAGCCCCAAGCAAAGTCCTCCATATTGTGGAATCTGGCTTCACTACCATTGACATAATAAGCTGATAAGCCTTATCAAGCAGGCCAACACGGCCCAAGAGATCAACCATGCACCCATAGTGATGAACGTTGGGAGTTATTCCAAACTCTCTGTTCATACGGTCAAAAACTGACATTCCCTCATCAACCATTCCAGAATGACTGCAAGCTGAAAGGACACCCGTGAATGTCTGATCATCCGGTTGAATGCCAATTCTCAACATCTCTTCGAATGCCTCAAGAGCTTCCCTCCCATATCCATTCATTGCCAAACCAGATATCATAGCACTCCATGAAACCACACTTTTATTTCCTGTTCTCTTAAAAATCTCATAAGCCTTTTCTAGACAACCACAACGTGAATACATAGAGATGAGTGCATTAGATAAGTTGGGAGCATCACCATAACCACGCTCTGTTATATAGCCATGAATTCGTTCACCAAATTCCAAGGCATTCAAATGAGCACAAGCCTGAAGAAGAAGCAAACAAGTAACATCATCAGGCTCACATTTATCGCTCGAACGCTGCATAACATCAAACAAACTCAAAGCGTCCCGAGTCCTATTATTTCGAACACAGCAAGAGATCATGACATTCCAAGCAACAGTGTCCCTTTGAGGCATCTCATCGAACACCTTGCACGCATCACCTCCGCTCTGGCATTGCGAATACAGGTCCATGAGAGCGGTGAGCAAAAGGGTATCCCATTGGTGCCCATCTTTGAATATGTTGCAATGAACCTGAACCCCTCCAAGAAGATACAGAAGCCTAATACAAGACTTAACAGCAAAGGAAGCCGATAAAGGGTCTGCAGCAATGCCTCTTCTTCTCATATCTCGATATAAAAGGAGACCCTTTCGTGGGGAATCACTCATGGAACAGGCCCTGATCATGGTGTTGTAATGAGAAACCAAGGGGTGGGCGAGTTGCTCAAAAAAACGGCGGGAATAGTTCGCATCTTGCAATGGACCAGAGAGAGCTATACGGGACAAGAACTGAGTAGAAACTGGGGAGTATTGAATGAGGTTTGTGCGTATAATGTGAGCGTGGATTTGGAGCAATTGGATCTTTTGGGAAACAAATTTTATGGCAGAAATCACGGGTTCTAGAGCCATTTCATGCTCAACGTTTGAGTTTTACGCTGAATCAATAGAGTGGCCTCCGATTACATGGATTTGAGATAATTTCAGTGATCATCACCAACAAACTACAACACCAACGGCCAAAAGAACTGGGAAAAAGAAACGATATTGAAATGAAATTTCAGGGTGGAAGAGTGAAACAGGCGATATCTATGGAAAATATTATTAAAATTAGGGTTAAATATGAATTTGCACCTTAAATTTTAATAAATTTTAAATATATTTTATGATAATATTTAAGTTAGCATTGAAGTGAAAGTGTGACAAATGGTGTAAACAATTCAAATACTATCATGGAACACATATCTAAAGATGAAAGACTAGATCAGTATCAAGTTTCGAAGAATGATTAATTTTAAAATTTACTGAAACTTGAGAGACAAAAACATATTTAACCCTTCAAATTATAAAGGGGGAAGTTCAATTTTTTTTTTCCTTCTATAAAAGACTATTTTTTTGGATAGATTTTAAACCTTAATTATATTTATATTAAAACTTTTAATATTGTATTAATATATATATATATATATATATATATATATATATAATTATTTATTTGAGTAATAATCAATGTGGTCCCTGTGATGAGGAATTGATCCTTACATTCTTTATCAACCCTTGAATCATTGAAAAAAAAAATCCACTTAACATGGTAGTCTTTCCATTTGTGAAAAAAATATATATACAAGTTTACCTTACCATTTAATTGTCACAATGTTATAAATAGACTTTCATTTGAGTATGGAAAAACAATCATTGGTTAACATCTAAATTACTTTGCAAAATATAGACTAATTATCTTTTGTTGTTAATGATCAATTAAATATATTTAGAAAATTTGGTTTATCCTGTAAAAATTATATTAGAATTGAATACGAGTATGAGCAGTGGTGGCAGTGGCGGAACTTGGACAAAAATTGTAAGAGTGCCAAATTAGATTTGTTAAATATAATTTATTTTAGTTAAAAAAAAAGCTCTTCATCTTTTTTCTTCATTTTCTCTATTTAAAACAAACACATATAATATTGGAATTCAAAAAAAAAGATATTACTATATTCACTATTATATCGTGATACCGAACCATGAATACCATTTTAGATCGTACCTCATCAATTTGATTTGGTGATATTGTCAAATTTGAGACAGTTTTGCTCGAATCGTGTTCTAATGAATTTTTAAATTCATTATATGTAATTCTAAGAACTTTAGATATTTGTTTTTTATTGTCTTGAATTCTTGGTTGTCATGAAATTTCTCAAGTTTAGTTAATGTAAATGCATTTTTTTCATCTTTATCACAAACCCTCCTCTTTAAAAAAAAGAATCAATTTTTTTATTTTTATCATAATCTTTCTAATATAAATTCATCACGTCTCGCCTATCTAGAAAAAATAAAATTTATATTCACAAATCACAATTATCACATTGCAAAACATAACAAAACTCATACCACTT